>Ga0080013_1001336_pt1 | contig 33077 bp, 62 predicted proteins | sample ETNvirenome_6_85_FD_69236 | JGI IMG/M metagenome (GOLD analysis project Ga0080013, IMG submission 69236) | Marine viral communities from the Pacific Ocean - ETNP_6_85 (SPADES assembly) (version 2) | ecosystem: Environmental > Aquatic > Marine > Oceanic | place: Pacific Ocean | collected 2013-06-19
TAGTGGAACCCTTTTAGAAAAAGATTTAGAGCAAGTAACTAAGACACTTAGTGGTGATATTGAAAAGAATAATGAGTTTAGAATCAAGTGGCCTCGGGGAGAACTTGGAAGTTTGCCAGCTGACTCAGAACAGTTCATGTTAATCGAACACATGGCTGGGCAGATTGAAAAGATTCAAATAGCTATTGAAGAAGGTATGCACAATAAAGTTAATATTGAATTCTTACAAAAACAACTTGAAAAAGTACAGACAACTTTAGAGAAAGTGCAGGAAGAACACCGAGCTTATAAAGTAGAAAACGGTAATTATAAATGACGCGACCCGTTAGAAAATTTATTGTAAGATTAAGAATGTGGTATGCTACCTTAATGGGACATAAAGGTAAACGTTGGAACTACGAACCTTCGGAACACTATCTAGGTAAAAAGAAATGATTGAGACCGTATTTGCACTGCTTATGTTTGTTAACCATGAGATTAAAGAACATCGAATCCAGGACTCTTTAAGTGTATGTTTAAAACATAAACGAATTGCAGAAAGAAGTGTATCTAAAAATGTACTATATAAATGTATTAAATCACAAGCAGAAATAGAAATTAATACAACTGATGGTTCAAAAACTATTAAGAAACTGATATTAAAATGAACAAAATAATACAAAAAATAGGGATATGGCATTCTAAAATATTTGAATTTCTTTCTAAAAAAGCAAGGACTTCAAAATTTTGGGCTATACTATTAACGCTCGCAGTTCTTTATGAACTTGTTGAGCATATAGTCTGGCCTATCTTAGTGCCTTGGTTAATGTACTTACAGTGGTTTAAATGAGTAAATTTCCCTGGGATCAACAGCTCATAGCAATGTTTATTTTTATTACATTATTTTTGGTTATGACACTTATATTTACTGGATGTGTGGGGTTTCATCAATGACAATAGAGATTAAATTATTAATAGCTACACTCATCGGAATTAGTGCAGGCATCACGATAGGGTTTGTCATCTATCATTATTTTTTTATGGATAAACTAAGTTGTTGTGGAGTTTATGGTTAAAAAGAAGAATATTTATCTCTTTGAGTTAAGTGACGTCTTCGCAAATCAAGTTTATCTTCCTTATAGTTCTGGGGTCGTGTGGTCCTATCTTAAAACTAATTCTATTATTCAAAAAAATTATCAACTTAAAGATTGGTTCTTTGCTCGTGATAAAGCTTCGAATATAATTAAAAAAATTGAAGATCCAGATATTCTTCTATTTTCTTCTTTTATGTGGAATTGGAATTTAAATTGCGAGATTGCTAAAGCTATAAAAGAAAAATATCCAAAGTGTCTTATGATTTGTGGAGGTCAACATCAACCCTTACCTGATCGAAATAAAGATTTTTTTAAACAATATCCTTATCTTGATATTTTAATTCATCATGAAGGTGAATTAACTCTAGAAGAAATATTATTAAAACCAGATACTTTAAGAAATATAAAAGGACTAACTTTAAATATAGATAATAAAGAAGTTATAACTCCTTCCCGGGAACGTCTTAAAGATATTGAAGATGTACCTAGTCCATATCTTGATGGAAGTTTCGATTGGATTATAAAAAAGAATAAAGAAGAAAATAACTATGCTTTTAATGCTACAGTTGAATCAGCAAGAGGTTGTCCTTATAGTTGTAGTTTTTGTGAGATAGGAGAACAATATTATCAAAAAATAAAAACGAGCTATGATAAAACTAAGAAAGAGATAGAATGGATTGCTAAAAATAAAATAGAGTATGTAACTGATGCTAATTCTAATTATGGAATTATGTTTACACATGATTACGATTTAGCACAGTATATTGTTAAGATAAAAGAGAAATATAAATATCCACACGCTTATCGAGTCACATGGGCCAAGGGTCAAGCTGATAAGGTTCTACAGATAGCGAAGCTATTTGAAGAAGCGAATATTCAAAAGGGAATGACCATAGCTCTTCAATCAATGAATCCTGAAGTTCTTAAAGCTATTAAAAGAAAAAATATCGATGGGGGAAAACTTAAACAATTTATTCAAATGTACGAAAAAGAAAATATCTCTAGTTATGTTGAATTAATATGGGGTCTTCCCGAAGAAACACTAGAATCATTTATTAATGGAGTAACTTCTATTATAGAAGAAGGTTATCATAATTATTTAGATATACACCTTATGATGCTTCTTCCCAATGCTCCTATTAGCGAGGTCGGTTATAAAGAACGTTATGGTCTTAAAACTATGGCAGTTCAACCTCGGTTCTCTCATCGATCTAATCCAGAACAATTAGTTAAAGATACAGTTGATTTTGTTATCGAAGCTAATTCTTTTACAAAAGAAGAATGGATCGAGGGTCATCAATTTAGATGGATAGTTATTTTTGGACATTACTTAGGTACTCTACAATTTATAGCACGAGGTCTTAATAAGATTTATGATCTTTCATATAAAGAATTTTATACGAAGCTCTTAATAGCAGCCAAAGAATATCCTCAAAGTTATTTAGGAAAAGAACATTGGAATATTAAAAATAATCTGGATGAAATTTTAAAAAATAAAAGACACTGGGGCGATATTATTAAAGGAGCTGGCGATATTAATTGGGAAGTTGATGAAGCTTCATGTATTCGCTTAACAAAAAATAAAGATATTTTTTATAAAGAAATAAAAGACTATCTTATTCAAGAATATACGTTTATAGATATAAAAATTCTAGATGAACTTTTTAAATATCAATTCTCTCGTCTACATACTCCCTTTAGAAAATATCCCTTTATTAAAAAATTTAAATATAATATTCACGACGTTATAGAAAATGAAACTAAGCTTGAAAAAAAAGATACTCGATTATTATTTGAAGGTAAAAATTTTAATGGTGATTTATATAAGTGGGCAAAAGAGACACTATGGTTCGGAAGAAGGATCGCCCGGTATAAAACAAAGACTACGACTTTATGACATCGGTCTATGTCGAAGTCTTACAACGACCATTTAGACCTATGATTGATGTAAAAGGTATACTTATTAATGTGATAGATGCTTGGATAACACCTGAGTCAGAACATTTGAAATATCCAACACTAAGAGAAGAAGGAAATGCATTTTGTAGATTCCTTAATATAAAATTAAAACACTATCAAGCTCAAGGGGCTCATATTAATTTTGCTTTATATGATAATCATAAATTAAATTCTGAATTCAGTTCTAGTCTTGTTAGTACAAGAATATGGAGAGCTAAGGAATTAGTTAATTATTTTAAGAAGAAAAATCTAAATAAGCTTGTAATCTGTGGTCAACATCTACACGAGTGTGTTCTAACACGAGAAACGGGATATAATGAAATGAAAAAACAATTATTTAATGTATTTGTATCACCAACTTTATGTAGACCTTATCCACCGGATTTAGATAGAGTAGTAAAAGTGGAAGAAAAACATTATATCTATTTATGAAAATTTTTAAATGTGTACTCTGGGTAAGTTGTAATATTTTAAGAGAATTAAATAAAGATATGCCTACCAAGGCAACTCGATACGACGAGCCCTTTCCTATCGAAACCAAGTATATAGAAATAGAAAACTATGAAAAACTTCTAAAAACTTATAATATAGCTCCTAAGTTCTTTTACTGTCTCATAGAAGAGGTAGATTCCCTTCCTAAAAAAGACGTAATGGAAGTATCACGGGAATCTTCAAAAATGAATCCTAAGGGCTCTGTGTGAGTCCAATAACGTAAAAACCTAGTTAAATAGCTCTTTCCAGTTATCTCCAGTGATTTCATCAGCTAAATGTTTTTTACTTTTTAATACTTTTAAAATACGTTCATCAATCGTTTTTGGACATACGAAATCGATATATGTAACTTTCTCATCTTGACCAATTCGATGAGCACGATCCTCTGATTGCGATCGAATTTCAAGGTCATATGTATTATTAAAATAAATTACAGTCTTAGCTTTTGTAAGAGTGAGACCAAATCCTCCCGTTCGAGGTTGACCAATAAAAAATCTAATCTTTCCTTTTTGAAATGCATTAACAATCTCTTGTCTTTCTTCAGCTGCAGTTCCACCATAATACGAAGCTACTTTTTCAACTCCATATTTCTTGGCTAATACTTCGCGGATCATTTCAATCGATCTTCTAAATGTTGCCCATATAATAACATTCCCATCTATTTCTTCAAGTAATGAAAGAAGCTCTTCCATACGTGGATTAGGTCCTTTTATATCTTCTATTATTCCATCGTCATATTTAATATAGCCACATAAAATTTGTTGAAGTCTTAATATTCTAGTAATAACTAAAGGAGCAGTTACAGTTTTATATTTTCCTAATTCTAATATGGCTTGATTCTTTAATACTCGATACATCTTCTTTTGATCCACTGTCATTTCGATCTCCCGTTGTTGATATACTTTTTCGGGAAGATCCAGACACTCTTTTTTCGTAACACGAAATGAATGAGGTTTAAGAACTTCTTGAAGTTCATCTAATCTTTGATAACCTATAACTTCATCAAAAGTATGTGTACTTAATCTTCTACGATTAATAACACAATAGGTATTACGATAGGCATAAAAACTATTTTGAAATATATACTCATCAAGAAAATGAATTTGAGACCATAAGTCTAATGGACCTCGGGTCACTGGAGTTCCTGTAAGGATTCTTCTATACTTAGCTAATCGAGCAAGCTTTAAACAAGTCTTAGTTCTTCGGGCACTTCTATTTTTTATAGTTGTACTTTCATCAATTACAAAAAAACATTTACCTATATTTAAAAAGCGTTGTAAATAATTCTTTCCTTTTTCACTACTTAAGGCTTCTATATTAATTACGAAAAATTTTAATCTATGAGAAGGCATTAAAAAATTAGCTAATCGATCTAAATTAATTTTTGTTAGATTAGGAGACCATAATTCTATATCTGTAAATTCTTTAACATCATTAGGCATATGGATCTCATATTCTTGATTAATCCAATTACGATAAACTCCCTTAGGAGCTACTACAATAACATGATCTATTTTTCCTGATCTAAAAAGATAAGCAATATTATCAATAATAACTTTAGACTTTCCTGTTCCCTGTTCCATAAAAAGAGCATAACTCTCTTTATCACGCGACTTCATAAACACATCGTATTGGTGCTTATAAGGTGGTGTTTTGAACTTATAATCTGAAACTATATTCTTCTCTAAAAATTTTACTTGCATAAATTAATTCTTTCTGTTTTCTATTTAATAGAATATAATATATAAGTATATAGATTAAAAGAGAAAAATAAGAAAGGAGAAACTTTATGGCTAAAGTCTACATAGTTCAAGAGAATCCTAAAAGAAATGTTTTAGGAGCTGCCAAATTTGGTGAACTTGAAGTTATTCTTCCTCCAAGGGAGCAAATTGTCTTTGCGACAGCTCCTACAGTAAGATTAATGAGGAAAAAATTAGAGAATTATTGTGATGATGATTACTTAATTGCAATGGGTGATCCTATAGCAATTGCAATCGCTTCAATGGTTGCTAGTGAAATTAATCAAGGAAAAGTAAATATATTAAAATATGATAGAGAACAATTTTGTTACTATCCTGTTAGAATAGATATGTATAATAAAGGAAAGGAGAAAGAAGATGGTAAAAACTGAAAAAGCTTGGATTTTTGACGAAGTAATTAAGGGTAAACAAAAAGTTAAAAAACCAACTGACTCTAAACTTAAAATTATTACCCGGATTGGAGAAAAAGTTGTAGAGAAGAAAAAAGTTATCGCTAAAATAGAAGCGGAAGTGAAACTAGCTAAAGAACAATTAAGAAAAATAGTTGAAGAAGAACTTCCAGATGCTATGACTAGTGTTAATCTAAAGTACTTTGAACTTGTTGATGGAACTGAATTTTCTGTTAAAGAAGAAATTTTTGTTTCCATTACCGAAGACAAACGTGCTGGTGCTTTAAAGTGGTTAGAAACTAATGGTCACGGTGATCTTATTAAACATGACGTAAAAGTAAGTTTTGGTCGTGGAGATCATGATCACGCTGAAAACTTAAAAAAGATTTTAGGTAAATCTTTTAAAAGTATTCCGTATGATGAAAGAATGACTGTTCATTCTGGAACTTTAAAAGCATTCGCTAAAGAACGATATTCTTTAGGTGAAACATTACCTGAAGAACACTTTAGTGTCTACGAAGCAAATATAGCTAAAGTTAAATTAGGAAAGGAGAAATAATATGAAAAACTTAGCAAAGAAAAATGGCAAAAAGGATCTAGTGGTAGGTAATATCTCTGCTGATCTTATTATGTCGAACGCCGGTAAAGGACTAGAAAATATCACAAGTGAAGATATTACTATTCCTAGATTGGCGATAATACAAGCAAATAGTCCTCAACGTAAAAAGAAAGATGAGAAGTATATTGAAAACGCTGATGAAGGTGATGTATTTAATACTGTAACTAGTCAATTATATAAAGAGCCTTTAACAGTAATTCCATGTGCTTATCGAAAAACTTATGTTGAATGGATACCAAGAGAAAAAGGAGGAGGTTTTGTTGCAGCTTACGATATAAGACCTTCTGATACTACTACGGACCCTGCTACAAGAAAAAGTTTCTTGAAGAATGGTAATCAATTAGTTGATACAGCTGAACATTTTGTTATTATCAAAAAAGATGATGATAGTTTTGAATCAGCAGTTTTAACAATGACTAGCAGTAATCTTACAGTTTCTAGAAAGTGGAATACACTTCTAAAAATGAAGAAGATTAATGTTAAAGGTCAAATGATTGATCCACCTAGCTTTATGTACGAATTCACTTTAAGTACAGTTGAAGCGACAAATGATCAGGGAACGTGGCAAAAATATAAGATCGAAGAAATCGGTCAAATAGATAAAAAACATTTATTTATAGCAGCTGAAACTCTTTCGAAATCTGTCGATACTGGAAAAGTTAAACCTTCTGAACATGCACCTGATACAAATGTAGATTCCGAAGACGCTTTTTAATGTTATCTGAACAATTTCACAAAGTCTTTGCGGGACTTACTCGGGCTTATGGTACATATACTATTGAAGACAGTAGTAATATTAAGATCGAAGGAACCGCAAAGACAGTCAGTGAATCTTATACAAGTCACTTATGGGAGTTACACCTAACTGGTAAAATCGGTTTAGGTGTTATTCCTATTAATGATAATAATAAATGTAAATGGGGTTGTATAGATGTTGATGAATATAATCTTAATTTAGAAGAACTTTCAAAAAAATTTAAAAGAAAAAATATAATCGTTTGTCGATCAAAGAGTGGTGGAGCACATCTCTTTATCTTTACTAAAAATTTTATTAGTGCGGGATTAATGATTAAAAAATTAAAAGAAATTTGTAATATTCTTAATTTTTCAAAATACGATCTTTTTCCAAGACAAGATAAAATATTAACTGAACGTGGAGATACGGGTAATTGGTTAAATATGCCTTACTTTAATGGATCAGAAACAGATCGATATGCTATTTATAATGGAAAAGCAATCTCTCCCGAAAGATTTTTACAATGGGTTGATAAATTTTCCCTAAATAATTTAGATGATCTTAATTTAGGAATAAGTGAAAAAGTAGAAACATCAGAAGATTTATTACCTAAGGGTCCACCTTGTCTACAACATTTAATTAAACAAGGTTTTCCCGAAGGAACTCGAAATAACGGATTATTTAATTTAGGAGTTTATGCAAGAAAATCAAATCCTGATAATTGGGAGGATACATTAGAAGATATGAATATAAAATATATGAATCCTCCTCTTAAACCTCGTGAGTTTACAACCTTACTTGCTAGTTTAGATAAAAAAGATTATAATTATAAATGTAATGAACAACCTATTCAAGCTTATTGTGATAGACCTCGATGTTTAACTTGTAAATTTGGAATTAACGATGACGGACAAATGCCGTCGTTAAATGGTATAACTAAAATTTTAACAGATCCTCCTTGTTATTTTCTAACGATCGGAGAAAAAAGAATTGGTCCCTTAAAGAGTGAACAAATAATTAATTTTAATTTTTTTAAAAAAGTCGTTTTTGAACATCTTAATATATTACTTCCTAAAGTTGCTGAAAAATTATGGATAGAAACTGTAAATGATCTTATGGCAAAATTAGAAGAAGTAACTGCTCCTGACGATAGTAGTAATAAAGGAAGATTATGGGAACTATTAGAGAGATTTTGTACAGGATCTACTGCTAGTGAAGTACAAGAGGATTTACTTCGAGGGAAAGCTGTGATAAAAAAAGAATTAACTGAATTTAGAATTAATGATTTTATGGAGTTTTTAGAAAGACATCGCTTTAAAGAATTTAAATTACATGAGATTACAGCTTATCTTAAAAATAAAGGAGCTACCCACGATAGTAAAAAAATTAAAGGAAAATTTACTAATGTTTGGCAGATTCCAAACTTTATTAAACAACAAGAAGAATTTACTCAACCTAAAATAGAAAAGGAGGCATATGAATAATCATAAAGCATTAGAACTATTAATAAAACATGCTTGTGGTGAAAAAGTAGATGTAGATGATCTACAAGCAGCAGTCTTATTAGCACAGTCGTGGCTTAGACAAGATGCGACAGTTAAAGTTGAAGGATTAACTTTAAATTTAAAAAGCGAATGATCTTATTTTTTGATACAGAAACTAATGGTCTATGGAGACGAGACCTAAAAGTGGATCATGAAGATCAACCTCATATGGTTAGTATGGCAGCTCAGCTTTGTGATATGAAAGAAAAAGTTGTAGGTCAGATGGCTTTTCGAATGAAACCTAGTGATATTAATTTTATAATTCCTAAAGATGTTGAAGAAATACATGGTATTAGTACAAAGGAAGCTGAACGAACAGGTATTCCTACTAGAATAGCATTAGAACTTTTTAAAGAACTTTTAGAAAAGACAGATATTTTAGTTGCACATAATACAGCGTTTGATTTACAAATTATAGAAAGAGCATTTAATGAATTCGGAATAAAATATAAACTTCCCAAATTAATCTATTGTACTATGATGATGGCTAAAAATGAAATGAAGCTTCAGGGAAAATTAGATGATTATAAATTTCCAAAATTAAAAGAATGTTATGAATATTTTTTTACTGGAAGCTATCGTGAATGGCATGACGCCCTTACAGATGTAACTATTTGTCGAAATCTTTATTTTAATATGATCGCAAGAAAAATTGAACCAGTATTTCCTCAAATTATTCCAAAAGAACTTTTATTAAAAATTGAAGGACAAAAATATCAAAATCTAATTAAGTTTCTAAAAAATATTAAACATAATAAAAATTTAAATGGTTGGGAAAATAATTTTTGTAAAAGTGTTATAGAACGTTTAGAAAAAGCTAATCTTGATCACATCTTACTTTCAACTAAACAATATCGAATACTTAAAGATATTCATAGAAAAAATGGAAAATAAAACTTTAAAAATCTTCGGTCCTCCCGGTACGGGTAAAACCACAACTCTTTTAAATTGTTTAGAACAAGAATTAAAAAATGGTATTCCCCCATTAAAGATCGCGTTTGTTTCTTTTACTCGACGAGCAATGAGAGAAGCAAAAGAAAGGGTAACAAAAAAATTTCCTCAAATTATGGAAGATGATTTAGAATATTTTAGAACGATTCATAGTTTATGTTTTCGAACATTAGGAATTAATAATGGACAAGTCTTTAAAGGAGAACGAATTAAAGAATTTAGTCAAATTGTAAGAGTAGAAATGTCCGGCGCATCGGAAGAAGAAGATAATGCTTTATCTTTAGGAAATAAAAGAGGAGATATGCTTTTATTTTGTGATGAGATGTCTCGCTCAAGTGAAAGAGATTTAAAAAGTGTATGGCAAGAACTCGAATGTGATTATGCGTGGCACGAACAAGCTTACTTTAGCGATGCTCTTAAAAATTTTAAAAAACAAAAAAACTTAGTTGACTTTACAGATATGTTAGAAGTATTTACTCAACAAGAATTTATTCCTCAAGTAGATATTATTTTTGTTGATGAAGCTCAAGATTTAACTAGAAAGCAATGGCGAGTAATTAATAAACTATCAGAAAAATGTAAACGTCGTTATATTGCAGGAGATGATGATCAAGCGATCTATAAGTGGGCAGGAGCTGATGTAACAAGTTTTTTAGAACTTGAGGGCAAAGTTAAAGTTCTTCCTTATAGTTATCGTCTTCCTAAAAAAATACATGCTCTTGCTTTAAAACTTTCAGAAAGAATTAAGGAGAGACAATATAAAGAATGGAAAGGGAAAGAAGAAGAAGGAAAAATTTCTAATATTTCTTCAATTGAAGAAGTAGATATGTCAAAAGGAAATTGGCTTATTCTCGCCCGTTCAGCTTATCAATTAAATCGTTCAGAAGAATACTGTAAATCTAATGGTTGGTTCTACGAAAAAGGAAGATATGAATTTCGAGCTAATAAATTTGTAATTGCTATTCGTAGTTGGATTAGATTAAATCAAGGGGAATCAATTGATTTCTTTGAACTTCGTAAATTATATTCGTGTTTAAGAACTGGAATAGGAGTTAAACGAGGATTTAAAAATTTAAAAAAGATAGAACGGGATATTAATTTTAATCTTTCATATTTACGAGAAAATGTTGGACTATTAGCAGGCGGAACTTGGAAAGAGATATTATCAGGATTAGATCCTGAAGATATTTTATTTTATGAAAGTTTAGAGAAATCGGGAGATATTTTTCATGATGAAGCTCGAATTAAAATATCTACGATTCACGGAATAAAAGGAGGACAAGCAGAGAGTGTAGTCTTAATTACTGATATTCCCTATAAGTCATGGAAGAAATTAAATGAAAATCCAGATGATGAACATCGAGTTTTCTATACAGCAATTACAAGAGCTGAAAAAAATCTGTATATTTTGAATCCGGAAACGATATATAATTATAACGTTAATTAGAAAGGAGTTTTGTGAAAGCACTAGGAGCATACATCTTTGCAGGTGGATTTACCATTGGGGTAAGTAAACACTTCGATGTTGAAGCACACTTTGAAATGAAACCTGGCTTATACAAAAAGACTTTTCTAGCAAATTTTCCTAAGATACCAGTTTTTGAAGGTGAGAGTAATTGGCCTAGAAAAAAATATAAAAATCAAATCGATTTCGTTTATTGTAATCCTCCTTGTGCGCCGTGGTCAAATTTAGGTGCTACTCAAAAGGGAGCTGATGCCTGGAAAAAAGATCCAAGAGTTTCTTGTTGGACTAATAGTTTTAATTTATTAAAGGAACTAAATCCTAATGCACTTGCGATTGAATCAGTTCCTCGGGTTTATTCTAAAAATGGAGGATATCCTATGATTATGGAATTAACAAATAAAGCTCATAAGCTTGGTTATCAAACTACTCATATGTTAATTGATGGTCAATTCGCTGGATTAAACCATAGTCGCAAAAGATTTTTCTTTATTGCAACTCGATATGGTTTAAATAGTCCTCGATTAAATTTTTCTCCAGCACCTACAACGGGAGAAGCTTTAACTTCATTTAAAAAAGAATATGGAGATGATCCTGGTTTTGTTTTTAAGATGGGAGAGAATGAGAAACCTTATCTTAAACATTGTAAGATGGGAGAAAGTCTAAGAACAACTTGGGAGCGATATAATCCTCCTGAAACGTGGGTCAGAGGAGGAATGAGAGGTGGCGTAAAGGGAAGACCTCAATTTATGAAATGGAGATTACACGTCGATAAAATTTGTCCAGTAATAGCTGGAGGATTTTATATACATCCTAAAGAAGATCGATTATTCGGTCATAAAGAACTCTCTTATCTCTCAGGATTTCCAATAGATTATAAGTGGGAAGGACCACCTTCGTCTATCGGTTCACAAATTGCAAGAGGGGTAATGCCTCCTGTCGCTGAATTTGTAGCGAGAATAATTAAAAAGAGTATAGTAGAGAAAAATAAGAAAAATGACGATCATCAAGTAATTGATCTTAGAAAGGCACCGACGCAAGAAAGTTTATTATGAGAAGTTTTATAGAAAGTTTTATAGATGTGGGTTCAGGTTTTATTCTGGCTATTTTAATTCAATTATATATTTTTCCAATTTTTAAATTATATCCTACAATATGGGATAGCATAGGAATTGCTTTAATTTTTACTGTAGTTTCAATTACACGATCATGGCTATGGAGATTGGTATTTAAAAAATATGAGTAAAAAAGAAAAAACAATACACGAATTGGCGAAAGAATTTCCTCAAAAAACTTATGCGGAATTAGAAAGATATAGAAGTGAAGATCGACAACAAGAAGCCGGTACTTGTATTATGGGAGAAATGAGAAAAGATAGAGAAGAAATTAAAATTATAGAATCAAATTTAATATTAGATATAGATAGATTTCATAAGAAATTTGGTTTTGAAAAGAATAATAAAGTTCGAATACCCGATGATGCTGAACTCGTTAATTTTAGAACTTCTTTTTTAATGGAAGAACTTTCAGAATATACTAATGCAATTGTTAAAAAAGATACAGCTGGTGCTCTCGACGCTTTAGTTGATATTGTTTATATCGCCTTAGGAACAGCGTGGCTTTTTAATCTTCCTTTTGATAAAGCATGGAAAGAGATACAAGCTGCTAATATGAAAAAAGTAAGGGCGAAAGATAAAACAGGAAAACGTGGAACAAAATTTGATGTAATAAAACCAAAAGGATTTATAGAACCAAATATAGAAAGAATAATTGAAGAAGAAAGGGAATGGAATGACGAAAAAAATTCTAATAACAGGATTTAATGCTTTAACAGTCGGATCAGCACGAAGTCCTTTAAATATAGCTACCTCAGCAAAGATACTTCCGATAGTTTTAAAAGAAGCTGGCTACGATGTTATTCAAAAACCAATAATCCCGGGAGAAGATGTAAGTCAATATGATAAAGTTTTTGTTTATGTCTTTGGTCCAAATAGTTTATCAGCTCGATATTGTTACGGAGCGATGTATACTATTATTAAAAGACCCGATGCTATTATTTCAATCGATGATTGGCAAACTAAAGATTCCCTTTCAGGATTCGGAACATTTAGTCGAGGTCATTGGAGAATATGGAAAAAATTTAGTAAAGCTGGTAATAATGTAGAAAAGAGATATTGGAATGAAGCACAAGATTATAAAAAAGAAATAGAAGATTTAGTTGATCATTTCGCTTTTAAAGAATGGCCTCACGATCTTTTAATTCCCGCTTATGATGGAGGAAGATATGAAGCTCTAGGACTTAAAGCTAAAAATATTTTAAATTGGGATCCCTCACCTTTTACTGATTCTTATAAGACTCAACCTAAAAATTTATTTGATACTGATGTTTTAACTCCGGATTATGAAAAACAAACTGAATGGATTATGGCAAGTCTTTTAAATAAATCATCTTTTGTTAAACATTTAACAGTAGAGTGGCCGATTAAAAGTTTTGGAAATATTAAACTCGATCAACCTCGATTAAAAGAACATGAACTTTATCAGGAATATAAAAAATCTTGGGGAATACTGAGTCCTCCTCATTATCATACATTGGAAGGAAGTGGTTGGTGGAGAGTAAGATATAAAATGGTATACGACGCTAATTCCATTCTTGTAGGAGATATAGGAGAAACCTCTCTTTTTGGAAAAGCATATGAAAAAACTGTTAATGGCATAGAAGCTTACTTTAAGAGATATGGTATGCAAGGTTTAACAAGACTACGAGATGAACAAAAAATTGATTTTAAAAATAAGATATGGACTAAAGAAAAATGTATTAAATTTTTTAAAGATTATATTCAATGATTTATATACTCGAAGGACCTGATGGGGTTGGTAAAACAACTTTAGCAAAGAAGATTAAAGAAATTTATGGAAAGAAAGTTTTTTATATGCATTTAAGAGTTCATAAAAATATGAGATTATGGCATACCGCAAGTGCTCGTCTTGCAATTAAAAAGCATAAAGAAGATCGATTAGTTATAATTGATCGACATTGGCCTAGCGAACAGTGTTACTCTTATATTTTTAGAAAAGAACCAAGTTACGATCCAATCGAGATTTACTATTGGTTGAAAAAAGCTGGAACAAAGTATATATGGTGTCTACCTTCAAAGATAGATCAAATAAGAGAAAATCATATTAATAATCGTCAAATAAGACAAGAGGAATATTATAATATTGATAAAGTAATTGATCTCTATTTTAACCATTGGTTTGGATTAAAAACTAAATATTGTAATTTTCTCGCATCTCTTGCACCCTTATATAGACGACCGGATTTTATAAGATACGATATGTTAACACACGGAAAGGATATAAAAAAATGGATCTCCGCAACATTAATTTAGATTACAAATTAAAATTAAGTTTCTTAATGAGAGAATTTGAATTTGAATCTGCTCCTCGTCATTTAAAGATTAAAGAATTTATAAATGATGGATTCATCGTTGATATGAATAATCCTATTATTACTATACCTGAACGTAAATTAAATTATAATTTTATGACAGGTGAAGCATGGTGGATATTAGATGGACGAAATGATGTTAGATCATTATCTAAATATATGGGAAAGATTGAACGTTATAGTGATGACGGTGTAAGATTTTTTGGAGCTTATGGTCCTAAGATCGTGGATCAATTAACTTATTGTATTCAAATATTAGTAAAAGATTCAGATACTCGACAATCGTGTTTAACGATCTGGAGACAAAATCCTCCTTTCTCAAGAGATATACCATGTACTGTAAGTCTTCAATTTTTTTTAAGAGAAAATAAATTATATACTGTCGCTAATATGAGAAGTCAAGATATATGGCTAGGACTTCCCTACGATGCTTTTAATTTTAGTGCTATTAGTTTTTTTGTTTGTTTAAGTTTAAGAAAGATTTTATCATCACCTGTAATTAAATTAGGAGAACTTTATATAAATGCTGCTAGTCGACATCTTTATGAAACTAATGAAGAAGATGCACTTAAAATTACCAAAGGTCCTCTTCCCGTTGATATGGATTTTAGTTTTAATAGAGCTTTAGATAATTACAAAGATCCTTACTATTTTATTACAGCTTTAAAATTATCTTCGGATAATTTTCCGAGAGCTGAAATATTTACTATGGAGGATAAATTTAAAAGATTAGAAAGCAGTAAAATTATATGAGAGAACCCGGAAATTGGTACTTCTTAAAAATGGCTTTACTCGTAGCACAACGAGGAACTTGTACTAGACGTAAAGTAGGTTGTATCTTAATTAATAAAAAAAGACATGTAATCGCAACGGGATATAATGGAAATCCCGCTGGACAGAAACATTGTATCGATTATCCTTGCGAAGGAGCAACAGCAGAGAGTGGACGTGATCTCGAATTATGCGAAGCGATACACGCAGAGCAAAACGCCTTACTTCAATGTAAGAACGTTTATGAAATTCATAAAGTCTATTGTACCGTGAGTCCGTGTATTCATTGTATTAAACTTCTTTTAAATACTTCAGCACAACATATTATTTTTTGTGAAGAATATATAAATCAAGAGGGTAAAGCTCTATGGATGAAAACGAATGGTTTAAGTTGGACCTTTATTGATAAAAAAATTATTCAAAGAACATTTCATTAGTGTTAAATTTTAAAAAACTACAAGCTTCTAAATATATTGCACTTGATACAGAAATATGTGATCCTAACTTAAAGACGCACGGACCTGGAGGAGTAAGAAATGATGGTCATCTCGCTGGTATCTCGATCGCTACAGATAATGGAATTAATGATTACTTTCCCGTAGGACATCAAACAGGAAATTTAAATTCTCCTAAGATAAAAGATTTACTAGATGTTATTTTAAAATTAAATAAACCTTTAATCTTTGCTAATGCTCTTTATGATCTTGAGTGGCTTCGATCATTTCATTCTAAGTTTAAAGTCGACCAAGATAGTCGGGTATACGACATTCAAGTGATTGAACCATTACTTGATGAAAATAATCGAAAGTATAGTTTGAATAATCTTTCAAAAAAATATCTACGTGAAGAGAAATATGAAGATCAAATTAATTTAGAAGTTTCAACCCGATTTGGAAAACGGGCGAAAGTAAAGGAAAGTCTATGGAAGTTACATCCAAACTATGTCAAAGGTTACGCTATGGAAGACGCACGACTAACGCTGGAAGTTTTCAAAAAACAAATGATCTATGTTCAAAATGAAAAGATCGAAGAAATTGTAGAGTTCGAAAATAAATTAATTCCTCTTCTTTTAGACATCAGGTTAAAGGGAGTAAGAGTAGCTCAGGATATAGCTGAGAAGCTATATATCGAGCTAAAACAAAAGCAGGGATTAGTTCAACAAAAATTAAATAAGAAAGTTAGTATTGATATAAACGTATGGGCGAATGCTTCAATTAAAAGAGCATATGATAAAGAAAATATAACTTATTTGCATACAGCAAAGGGAACTCCTTCTTTTACTCAGGCGTGGCTCGAAGTTCAAAAAGATCCAATTAGTGAATGTGTTCTAAAAATTAGAAAACTGGATAAGATTAGAAATACATTTATTAAGAATATGATTTTAGAAAAAGCTACGAAAGGAAGGATACATTGTCAATTTCATTCTACGGGAACTGTAACAGGACGTTTTAGTTCTTCGAATCCTAATCTTCAACAAGTCCCTGCGAGAGATCAGGAGCTTGCGCCGTTGATCAGACAACTCTTTATTCCCGAAGTGGGAGAAGAATGGGTATGTGCTGACTATGCTCAACAAGAACCTAGAGTACTTGTTCATTACGCGAGTTTAAAAAATATTGATTCTGCTATAACTGCTAGAGATAATTATCAAAAAGATGAACGTACAGATTTTCATCAGATGGTTGCTGATATGGCCAATATACCTCGAAAACAAGCGAAGACTATTAACCTCGCTTTATTTTATGGAATGGGTCAAAAGAAATTAGCAAAAGAACTCGAACTCGATGACGAGACAGCACAGATTTTATTTAAGAAGTATCACTCAAAAGTTCCTTTTGTTAAAACGATCTCAAATCAAGTAGCAAGTATAGCTAGTACACGAGGTTATATTAAAACTCTATTAGGACGAAAGAGAAGATTTAATCTATGGGAACCTGCTGATAGTTTTGGAGAAAAAGCTCTTCCTTATTCTCTAGCAACAGCAGAATATCATAAACAAAAACTAAAGAGAGCTTATACTCATAAAGCTTTAAATGCTTTAATTCAAGGATCTTCTGCAGATATTACAAAAGCTGCGATGTATCAAATGTATAAAGCTGGTTTTTTAAAGGATTTAAATTTACTTCTGACAGTTCACGATGAACTTGACTTTTCTGTTGCACCCGATAAACAGAAATGTTTGAAGGAAGCTATACAAGTAATGAAAAATTGTATAAAGTTAGAAGTACCTCTACAAGTGGACGTGGAACGCGGATCATCTTGGGGTACTGTAAAATGAAAGTTGGATTCTTAGGACTCGGAAAATTAGGATTACCTTGTGCTCTTGCTATCGAGAGTAAAGGTCATACCATTTATGGTTATGATATTAATCCAGACGTTATTTCAGATATTTATGCAAAAAAATTAAAGTATAAAGAAAAATGGGCTGATGAATTACTTAATAAAAGTAAAATAAATTTATGTAGTAGATTAGAACTTGTTAAAAATTCAGAAATTATTTTTGTTCCTATTCAAACTCCTCATCAAAAAGAATATGAGGGTATTACTCGACTTCCTAACGAACGTGTTGATTTTAATTATACTTATCTTAAAGCAGGAATAAAGGAACTTGCTGATATAATAAAAGTTAATGGTCAATCTAAAATTGTAGTTATTATCTCAACAGTACTTCCCGGGACTATTAGGAGAGAAATTAAACCTCTCTTAAATGAGTTTGTAAAACTCTGCTATAATCCTTACTTTATTGCTATGGGAACATGTATTCCTGATTTTTTATTTAATGAAATCAATCTCTTAGGAGTAGATGATTATAATGCTGCCGATGTAATAAAAAAATTTTATAGTACTGTTAATGATGCTCCAGTATTTGATACAACTATTGAAAACGCAGAGATGATTAAGGTTTGTTATAATACATTTATTTCCACTAAGATTGCTATGATGAATACGATTATGGAAGCTTGTCATAAACTTCCCAATACAGATGTTGATTCCATAACGAGAGCTTTAAGTTTATGCAAAGACAGAATTATCTCTAGGAAATATCTAACAGGAGGAATGGGAGATGGAGGCGGTTGTCACCCTAGGGATAATATTGCATTAAGTCATCTCTCCCGCCGTCTTCATCTCTCTTATGACTGGTTCGAGAATATAATGATGCAACGAGAGAAACAAACAGAATGGTTGGCTGATCTATTTATTAAAGAAGCTGATGGAGGACCTATGGTTATTCTAGGTACTTCTTTTAAACCAGAAACTAATATTATAACAGGTAGTCCTTCTCTTTTATTAAAAAATATTATTGAAGAAAAAGGATATAAAGTTACAACATTTGATCCTTATGTGGATGATGTTGATTGGGTTGATGAATTTGAAACTTTACCTATTACTTATTTTATAGGAACAAAACATCGTTCTTTTAAATATTTTCAATTTAAACAAAAATCAACTGTAATTGATCCATTTCGATATATAGCCAATCGAATGGATTTAAAAATTATAAAAATTGGAGCCAAATAAAGGTGGCTTGTGAAATTTAAAACTAAACGAAAAGCTTGGAACGGTCCATCTCCGAAATCCAATACAATCTATTTAGAAAATTACAATAAGATATTTAAAAGAAAAGAGAATATTCAGAACAATAATAACAGAGTAAAAGAAGATGACCTACGTGGGAATATTCGAAGAAGCTAAACAAAAAAAAACAATAAAAAAGCTTAGAGCAAGAGTAAAAGATTTATTGCAAATTAATAAAGAACATCAAATGATGAATGGTAAGCTACACTCGGAATTAGAAATTGAAAGAAAAAATCATACCTTAACCAGAGAAGGTAATGATCTGCTTAATAGAGAAAACGGTAGATTGATGAAGAAGTTATCAAAATCGTATATTGATTAATGGAAAAAAATCTCTGGAAACAAATAAGAAATGAGCTAAATGATTTCTTTATTCAACGTATAGAGACAGCAATTGAACGAGGAATCCCTGACGTTTATTATCTTAGTGAAGGACACTCAGGATGGATCGAGGGAAAATATATAAAACAACCCAAAAGAAAGACTACTAAATTAAAGGTTAAGATTACAATTGAACAGATCGCATGGCATTTTGCACTTAAAAGACACGGGGGAATATCTTACTTTTTGGTAAAAAAGGTAAGAGATGTTTACCTATTTAAAGGCTCACATGGAAGAGCTTTAGCAAAAGGGATAACTCAAAACGAATTTGAAAAAACCGCTATAGCCAAGGGTTGGAGCGATATAAAAAATTGTATTAATAAGAATAAAAATTTTATAATATAAAAGTACTACTTTAACGTGGTAGGGACTAATTTTTTATTGAATATTGGGATTAGTCCTTTAACTAGAGTGTAACGAGGCTGGTGTTATTAAACTTGAATTATTCGCATCAGCCTCTAGAAAGGAGAAAGCTAATGGAAAATAAAGAATCAGTAGTAAAGAAAATACAAGCTTTATTACGAATGTCAAATGATCAATCCGCTTCTGAGAACGAGATGATGATGGCAGCTTCTAAAGCACAAGAGTTGCTAGGAAAATATAATCTTAAAATGTCAGAAGTTAAAGGGGCAGATCATATCGATGAACCAATCGATAAGGAAGAGTTTAATGAAGAAGAATCAGCTCAATATTCCGCTTGGAAAGGTAGTCTTTATGGTTCTGCAGCTCGTCTTTATATGTGTCGATACTATCATACACGAGGTATGGACGCTAATTACAAGCGAGTAAGACGACACGTCTTTATTGGGCGACAATCTAATCGGATCGTCTGTAAAGAAATGTGTAAATACTTCGAGCAAGCTGTTAAGCGAATAGCAGATAATCATTTCGCGACAGTTCCTGGAAGTTATCATACAATTCGAAGTATGAAGCGATCGTTCATTTTAGGGTGTGTTAATACGTTATGTAAAAAAATACAAGAACATTACGAAAATATGAATAATATACCTCATGATCAAGTCGCTTTACCTGGAAGTAATCTTCCTAAGTTATATACTGATGAGCAAAGTCTTATCGATTTATGGCTTAAAAATAAGGGTATTCGCCTTCGAAGCGGTGGACGTACATCTATTCGAGATCGAGAAGCATATATGCGTGGCAAAAACGAAGGACGTGGTGTATCTTTACATACTCAGGTTTCTGCTAGATCAGGAAAATACTTAACATAAATAGTAAGGGGCTTGAGGGAGCCCCTTATGAAACTAAAAGAAATCATTTATAAAAAAAGAAGAACAAAAGTCGTCTTCGTCAAATTAGACGACTACGCCTTTTATGAATATGAGAAAAATCTCCTTCGAATTAGAAAAGGATTATCTAAGAAAAACTTAGGTAAAACGTTATTTCACGAGATATTTCATATAATTATGGCGTGTAACGATTTTCAAGTCGCTCCACATGGAGAAGAAAAGGTCGCTAATCTTTCAGAAGAATATTATACAATTCTTAAATCCAATAAAATCCTTAAAAATTTAATTATTAACTGTCTTAGAGAAAATAAGGGTATATAATATGTTATTATGCTTAAATTTGCCCTTATTATATCTGTTTGTTCTTCCCTCGATGGGAGCTGTCTTTATTCTTTACAACGTGATAAACTCTTTTCTACACATTACGACTGTGCAGTCGCAGGATATCAGCACTCCCAAACGATGTTAAGATCGTTCGGAAAAGATAAAGTTAATGAAGCTAAAGTTCTAATCAGTTTTAAGTGTAAACCCACGGAGGGCGATAGTGTATAATCTTAAGGACGAATTCCTAAATCTACTAGAGGACAAAGTTAATCTTATGCCTAAACAATTCTTTAATGTAACTGTCGCTTATTTAGATAAAGGAATAGTTAAAGAAATTAACTTTGAGGAATATGATTCACTTCCTTATTATCCTCGGGTCAGTAAGTATCTAAACTTCCTCGAAGAGAAAATGCCTCAGTTTCCTATTCATGGAGTACGTTTAAGTCCTAAGAAAGACGGCGATCCTCAATTAAAGAATATTCAAGAAATCTCGAATACGATCCATTAATGTATAAAAAAGCGTGACGTAGACCGGCGAAATTCCCTAATCTGTCGATCCCTTCGTATAGTCTATCACGTAAAAATCGTTGTTTTATTTAGTTTTTCCTTCGTTTAATATTTATATACGTATCGAAGTTAACCTGCAGAGATCGCTAGTGTGCGTTGGTCTAATCGCGAATTGGCCCATCATCTTCGATACTCGGGCCGATCAATTAATGCGAAGGGATCCCTGAGATCGGCCTTTGTCAAGTGGTTACTGGTTTGAAATAGGAATATTCCGGCTAGTTGAAACTCTAGATGAAACCATTTGGTTAACGAAAGGAAGCGGGCCCGGCGTCCGATACTTCTAGGAGCAGTCGGACGGGCTCGTGATAACTTAAGTCTTGGTCTCTGAACCAAAAGACTAGATATCGGAGTCGTAAGACATCGGTGGGACAGCTTCAGGGACTTAGGGTCAAGTTATCGTACGTGAGTATAAAACCCTAGAGGAGTTCTCCCAGATAACTTGGCCAAACTTGAGCCCGGATCCAATTAGGCTGGCACATTAATAAGTCGCCTATGTAACAAACGAAAGGGTCGAATTGGATCCGGGGTCAAGTTTAATTAACTTTATAAGAGGATCTTTGAGCTTGGCCATAGAAAGGAGAATGAAATGGATACAAAAAAGAAACCAGACTTTACGAGTTTTTCAATTTCGATAATGGATAATAACTCGGGAAAGCATCACGAATTAGTACCTATGTACTTAGAACGTCATCCGAGTATTTATGCACGATTACTTTATCGAATAGGATTTAAGTTCTGTAAATGGATGAATACTAATCCTGATATATATACTGTAAGTCTAGATGGAACTTACTTCAAGAGAGATTAAATATGAAAGTAGTCTTAATGATAATATACTTAATGGGAGGGGAGATCGTCAAGCTTCCTGTATCGTTGGCCGAGGGTCAAACCTGTAGCGATCGATTTATGGAGTTAGTTCAACCCTTAGATGTAAGTGTCGTCTATCAAGAGAAGATTGTTCTTCTTTACTACTGTCAAACGGGAGGAGGTAGATTAGTTAGATAATATGTCAAGATCATATCCAATATGGAATAAAATAACAGCGTGTATCTATAAAGCATCGAAATGCTATGGTATTCAAAACGATGGAAAAAACGAAGTCTTCATTGGTACAAGTAAAAGTAATTCACACGAGTTTGTTACGACCAGAATCACTCATAAGAAAGCTGAGGATGGAACTCGAACATATTACTTTTTTATAGATGGTCAGCTCTATAAAAAGGCGACTTTAAGAAAGAATGATATTCAACCCTTCTTTGAAAAAGTAAAGGTATTAAAGGAGAAATAAAAAATTATAATATATATAGAATTATTTGGCTAGATCATCTGAGATTACGAAAACAAGTAATCAAGGCTAAATATAGGGGTCGAGGCGATGATGACCAAACTCGACCCTGATTAAACTAGAAAGGAATAAATGGAAAAGTATACAGTAAAAGAAGTCCGAACTTATTTTAATAAGGTTACGGAGAATAAAGCAAGTCCTAGTCGATTTGCGAAACAAAGTCACGTTCAAAGAACGTTATTTCTATTAGGTGGACGAGATGATGAGATGATAGACTTTATCGTCAAACTCTTAAATAGCACAGAGAACGTAAACAACGATGTCGCTAACTTAGGAGAAAAGATAAGGAATGGAAAATGGAAATAAAAGTATTTACAACAAAAGAACTGTTAAAGGCGAATACAATAGCGAAGCGTGAAAAGTTTAATCGTCATTTTAAAACGCATAACTTTAGGAAATTTCCTATGCATCTTAAATGGCCGATTATTTTTAATTTTATACATCTTCATAAGAAGGGTAAGAGCTGTAAAGCCCACATGAGATGCTTATTCGAAGGTCCGAACGCAGAAACTTATCAAATCGATTGCGATATGAAATTATATAATTCACTACGAGTAATTAAGGTAGCGGATAGAAAGAAGGTGAACTAATGAAAACTATAATACCTCATATGAAAGGAACAGTACGAGTAAAAGGAGTTGTTAAAAGGATCGAGAAACAACCGGGTATGATTAATCTCGTCTCAAACTGGCTCTATCGCTTAGAGGATGTACAAAAAGCGATGGGAGAGTTAGGTCTCGGGGATCATAACGACAAGCTATTTGATAACTTAACGGGATTTCCTAATAAGGAAGATAAGACAGTCGGAGAACTCGTTCCCGAAAGAAAACTAATGGTTAATGTTAAAGCGACCCGAGAGAAAGATGGAAAGACTTTATCAGATACAACCTATCGTATGGATAAAGATAAAATGACAATAGTAGAGGAGAAAGAAAATGACTAAACGACAAAAGGTTAGTTTTATAGTTACAACGGGAGACGATGAAGTGTTGGATAATATGGCAGTCGAACTAAACTGTCAGGGATTCGGTCAGTTAGAGCATATCGAGATCGATGATAATCCCATGATACCTCTTACCCAAGAAGAAGTCATAAAATTTAATAATATTGCAGAGGAGAAAGAAAATGGCAAAACATAAGTATACGATTATCTTTCCTAAGGGCTATTTTATAGAGCACGAGAGTCATGTAAAATTAGATTACAGAGTATTAGGAGATATTATAGGAACCGACGTTGTCGAAGGAACTCAAGGTCGTTGGAACGGAAAAGATGGCGTCATGTTCATTGACGAGAACGTCTGCTTTAAGAAGAATGTACTGGTAAATGATAAAGCAACGAAGGCGTATCAAGACTTTTGGTTCGTGTATCAGAACGATTATGGAAATAAGAGAGGCTACTCTGTCGATATGGAAAAAGTTAAAAAGACACAAGTAAAGGGAATAGTAGTAATAAAGATATGACACTTAAAGAAAATATACCAGGTTGGAAGATCGAGAAAGGTAAGAACAAGGAGTTCTATATCGTATGGTGGTACGGGTTTCATGGATCACCTTCTTCGAAGTGGGTTCCTGAGCCTGGAATTTATATTACCATTCGACACGGTTGGGAGATAGAAGATGTCGAGGCAATTAAGAAACTCGATGTTCATAAGTCACATGTTATTGGAGGGCCGATGGATATATCTAAAGTAGAAGTGATGAGGATTAAATGAGCAAAGCGACTAAAAAAATTATTATGGTAGTCGAGAAACATAACGCAGGTCAATTCGAAACTTTAAAGATTGATATGCGGGAGCAGATTAAAGTCTACAATCGTAGTGGAGCGAGGATTAAAGTCTTTGTTAAAACCGGAAGAAAAACAGAAAGGATATTATGATTAAAAAATATAAAAAGGCTATCGAAGAAGAAGATTGGTTTACAATAGAAAAAATACAAAAGAAGAAAAAAACTCAAGATCCTTGGATCGAGTATCATGCTACTAGGTTAAATTTAATTCAGTCAATAGATAGTCATTTTGAATCGATAAGTAAGGTTAATGTTTATAATAGCGGTTCAAGAACAGATATCCCTCTTAATACAAGTGGAGATCATTCTTTAATGAACGAGTCAATGGGTACTATCGAAATGAAGAAACTTAAAGACAAATTATTTCGGGAGGGCGATGACTAAAAAAGATATACAACTACAGATTAAAATTCTTAAAGCTACAATCGCATGGTTTAAGACACAGATCGAGCCACACGATTGCGGGTGGATGTACACAACGATCGACGGACTTAAACATCGCATTAAACATCTCAGAAGCATCAAGCGATAAAGGGCTTTACAATAACGATAAATTATGATATAGGCCTTATTATAGATACGGGGGTATTTATTATATGAGTTAATAAATTCATAATAAAATGGACGAGAAAAAAATGAAAATTCTCTCCGAAAAAATCCAACTTGAATCTAGTTGGAATAGTCAGTATCTCTCGAATGGATTTGTAACCTTGGAAATGGTCCAAATAGGTCGCAAAGTGAGAGATATAAGGGACACGTTGAGAAACTTAGATAAAGACAAAGAACAGTTTTCGATAGCAACATAACATAAACTGTTATATTATTGGAAGAAAAGGATTATGGCCAAGATACCCTCTACACGCCTTACAAAGGCACCTGAAGAATATCAAAGAAATCTCTTTGATTTACTCTTTGACGATCTAAGACGGATCATTAACTTATTAAATGCTACTTATTTAACTGACATCGAAAATAAAGATGCGAGGAGAAACTGGTTCTTAAATGGCTGATATTTATTTAAATTCTATGTTCGCACTCGCTAATACGGGAGTCAATCTACTTTATACAGCTCCCTCTGATGCACGCGCCTTGGTCAAAAGTGTTCAAGTTACTAATTCAGGAGCAAACGCTATTGTTACACTTAGCACGAATAATACAACAACGAGTTATAATACAGCGATTCAGTCCCTAGCGACTAATACTCATACGACATTACTCGATGGTCCAATGATATTAATCGAAAGTGAAACTTTAAGTATTGAATCTGACGTTGCAGATGCTGTTTCAGGAATAGTATCAATACTTGAGATTTCTCGTAATTAATCTGATACACTCTTAAAAAAAATAATATATAAAGTCTAAATGATATGGCTTTTCAAAGATATAATTTTCTGGACAGTCGTATTTATCCTACTCATCATTATAGCTATATAGGAGATTTCAACGCAGGGACTAAAATATTTTAGGGAGATATAGCCAATACCAATACCTTTTGCTTGATTTACTATATATACCAATGATTATAGCTGGTATTACCTCTCTTTGTTAAGCCAATACCGCCAATACCTCCCGAGAATGCTTTGAAAATATAGTTGTTGTTATTATTTTTATTAAATATTTGTATATATATAAAAATACTTGTATAATATCGAGCCTCAAGTCGTTATATTATAGTTAGATATAATGCTAGAAAGGAGAAAGTTATATGCAAACAGCGACTAAACAAAAGCCTTCGTTGGTTAAGCCTAAAGTGGTTAAACCTAAAGCGAAGATTATGGATCCTAAGAAATTTAAGGGTACATATAAGTATGATAGGGATGCGAAGATTCAAGTCAAAGTTCCGAAGAATCCTAAGAGAGAAGGATCGAACGGTTACAAAAGATTTGGCCTGTATAAAACAGGTATGACAATTCGAGAGTTCCTAAAAGCTGGTGGTAAAACAATCGATTTAGATTGGGATAGAGAAAGAGGATTTATTGCTACACAAGATAAAGATAAATCTGCTTCAGCTTCCAAATCACCTAAAGCAACTTATACAGTTTAAAATTATAGGGCGGTGTAAAAGCCGCCCGTAATAGAAAGGAAAAAAATGTGGAGAGCCAAGCTAGATGAAATAATAAACATGTGGCCTCGATGGGTTTGGATAGGGAATATCTGTCTAATCTTATTAGGTTTATGGGTTATTATTTTCGTATGATAGTAAATGTAAAAAATACTAAAAAAGGAAGGTATTATTTATTTAGTCATCATAATCATTCTATTTTTAATTATGAAATTAATTTAACTGCATTACCAGTTAAGTGCATAAAGAATGAATTGGAAGATGAAAGACGACCAATAGGATGGACTAATCGTCTGTATATATGGTTACAACTAGGTTATAAGCATCCTGAACTTACTGGAGAGTGGAATAATAGTGCTATATTCTGTTTTCCTGATGATGAACATTATGATAAAGTAAAATTATTGGAGATAACATATGAACAAGCTATATCAATGGTTTCTAAAGAAAAGGAGATACTTAAAGGTTGGTAGACGAGATCCAATTGCAAGTAATTTAACTAATGCGATATTTCGACCCCGTATTGTGGAGAGTAAAAAAGTGTATAATAGAAAGGAAAGGAAGAAAGATATTGTGGATAATCTGAGGGAAGACGGGTTAATATAGTTGTATAACAACGTTTTTCAGACTTTTATAATATATTAATTATGGCTTTACGATTCAAGAAAATAGAGATATTGATATCTGAAAAAGATGAGAGGTTCTTGAGAGATATTTATAAGGATCTAACGGGTAAGCATGGAAAGGTTGATAGTTTTCTCGCTGATACAATCGATGCTTTAGATAATAATTGTAAAGTTATTATTACCGATGTCGATCCAAGACTATTAAAGAAGGAGAAAAAATATGACAATACTTGATCTACTGGAAAAGAAAAAATCAGAAGCTATCGATCCTTGTATGAACGAACTTACAAGTGGAGGAATGAAGATAATCGAAGCTGCAGAGTTAATTATGAGTAGAGTACCTCTTAATCTATTACAAAATATTAATAAAGAACTGATGAATGAGATAATGGAAATAGATGAACAGAAAGATAAAATTAATGATGCATACACAAAGAAAGGGGTTTAGATGACCAAATTTACTTTGGATAATTCAAAAAAACCTAAAGATACGTTTGATATCTGGTTAGAAAAACAGGATCCAGAATTTCAAAAGAGCTGGAAAGAATTTCTTGAAGAAATAGAAGAACAACAACTGGGTATGGCTTATAAAACATCTAAGAGTTTCGGAGGAGAAAAGAACAGAAGTAAAGGACGTTACTTTTCAACACTAAAAGGAGCTAATAGAAATGAATAAAATTTTATTATGGATTCAACACGTATCTGGTAAGATTAATTCATGGGCGTGGACAAAATGGAGTAGGAGAAATAGAAAATGATAGATAGTATATGATTCCTAATCGGATTAGGAATATTGGGAATGATTATTCTGTATATATGCGAAAATTAAAACAAGCATTACTAATTGGAACTTTAGGAGTTTTCTTAGGAGGTTGCTCTGAATTTGCTCTCTTAATGAGTGGAAGCAGTATAGCGATAAGTCAAAATGCTTATGTGAAAGCATATAATGGAGTAGATGTACTTACTCTTATCAATACAGATAAGAGTATTAAAGGACATACCTACGATAATATAAAAGGTCTTATGAATAAACATTAGGTAGAAAGAAGTTTTTCCCTGTAGTAAAATAAAAATATAGAGAAAAGAAAGGAGAACTATGAATAAATGGATAGCTGATCTTCAAGCCAATGGCTACGATTGGCAAAGAGATCGAAGACTGTTTCAAGTATGCGGTATGGTAACTGCATTAACACTTGAAACAAAAACTAGGATGATGATGACGTCTAGACGAAAGGCGCCGTCTCCATATATTTGGTTAAAGAAGAACTTGAATTGTTCGGGCTCTCGTGAGAAAGTTTTAAAGAGGGCAAACGAATGGATTGGACAGTATTTTAAAGCTGGTCCAATGCCTAAGTATCTCGCTGACCAATTAAATAAAGGGAATGTTGAAATAACTATTCCTGGAAAATTAATACAGAAAGGAGAAAGTAATGGCTCATAAATATCAATATACTTGTGAAGGAACAATTCGTCTTAAACGTGAAGGAGAAGACTTCGCTACTTTTGTTTATATTGAAACTAATCTTTATGAAACTACTATTCAAAAAGCTACTGAGTTTTTTTCAGAAATGCTTTCTAGATATGCAGCATGTTATGCTGTTGATAGTAGTTATTCTAAGGTTGGATTCGAAGTTACTTCTGTTCGCCAGAAGAATTAAACTTAAGGTATAACAAAGTTATTCCTCGTTCTATATTTAATTTTAAATAATATAGAAAGGAGAATAAATGAAAATTAAACGAATAGGAGGAAATATGGAAAAATATACAGAGACAGATGTTATTAAGCGATTTGAAAAAGTTGTAAAGGATAGGATGACTGTAAGGGTTTTCAATGCAATGCCAAGAACATACAGGGATGTATTTTTACTTTCAGAAGTAAGAGAAGAAATGACTAGGTATATAGTAAAATTATTAAATTGTGATATAAATGTTAATAATAAAATTCAATATCTAGCTGATGATATTGATAAACAAAGGGAGGCTAGGGATCGTGAGATTGAACAGTTTAGGGCGAAGGAGTTTAAAGAATACCTGGGAATGAGCCACCTTAAACATAAGGTATAATAAGGTTATTCCTCGTTCTAAAATAAAATATAACTTAAAGAAAGGAGAATAATGTATACTGTATATTCTATTGATAGATTATGCGATAAAGATACAACACATCGTGGTTATGTAATGTCCTTAGATATGGGACATACTCACTGGTTCCTTTTAGATTTAGATTTCAACATAAGGTCATGTTTAAATCCATTTGCTAATGATGGAATCGACTATACTAAAACAAACATTGATTCTATTCCTACTTTTAAAAAGCCATATCAGAATATCTGGTCACAAAAGGTAGTGGCATATTTAGAAGATTATCAAGAACATTGGGAAGACAGCGATAAATGGTTTGATTATAAAATTAGTGATACAAAAGATTACGAGTATCACGATGAAAGTGTTAAAGAGATATTCCTTGCTATGGCGAAGGAGTTTAAAGAATAAGGTATAATAAGGTTATTCCTCGTTCTAAAATAAAATATAACTTAAAGAAAGGAGAATAATTATGGAAATCACTGGATATCTAGTATTTAAATTTTACGAAAGGGATAAATCTAAAATAGATTCACTAGACAAAGTTAAAGATTATATTTTCATCGCTCCCGAAGACCACGCTAATAAAAAAGCATTTTGGGACAAAGAAAATAATAGACCTAAATTAGATAAAATTTCCATTTATCTAAATAAAGGCTTGGCAGAAGGGGACGCAGAATGGTGGCCAGCACATACTTCGGACGATTACGGAGTAGTTCGTAAAGTTACCATTAAAATAGAAGATGAGGTCTATAATACTAATTTAAGAGAACAAAAAACTCTTAAAGATTTAATCAAAAGCGAAAAAGATAATTCCTTTTATAAAAAAGAATTAAAGGAATGGGAGTGGTATAATGACACTCGAACGTCCAGAAGAAAATATTATTAGAAAATGAAAGTAAAACATAATGTATAATAAGGTTATTCCTCGTTTTAAAATTAATTTTAAATAATAAAGAAAAGGAGTAATCGTGATAATAAAAAATCTAAAGGGATATATAGTAATAATTACGGGAGGATTCGACTTAAAGGAGAAATTAAAGAATGACCCATATAGCTATATTGGTGTGCCAGGGCGTTTTAAGTTAGACTTTGACAAGGAGACTTCTCGTTATAGAGAATTTCCAGTTTTCATTAATAAAGAAGATGCGGATGAGTATAAAGATTTCCGAGAAAGTAATTATGGTGAGGACTGCGAAGTGAAAGAGTTAGATATAAAGGTTGTATAAACTTAATTTTAAATAATAAAGAAAGGAGAATAACTATGAGGGCATACTTTTTAAGAAATGGAGTCGAGGTCGTAATTCCATTGGAAAGACCTAATCCCGAACTAGATAAGGTCAAAGCTAAAGCTACGAGTGGATTTAAGAAACTTAATTCTGATATTAAGAAGTGGGTCGCAGATGGCAAACCCATAATTCAAGATAAGAACAATAGCACGGGAAAGAATATTCTGTCACTACTTAAACTCTGTGACAAGATAGAAGAACTTGACCCTGAAGGCGTAAAAGAAATGAAAGTAAAACATAATGTATAAAAAGGTTATTCCTCGTTTTAAAATTAATTTTAAATAATAAAGAAAGGAGAATAACGATGGACATATATAATAAAGTTTATCAGACCTGGGATGAATCTAGTCATCCATCAGAAGATAGTAAAATCATTTATGGTCCTCACGACCAACCACAATATGAGGGCGATGATGACCATTCTAAATTAACTATCTTTCACGACTTTAAAGATAAAGTTTCAATTTTCAAAGAAGACTTTTCAACTGAAATTCATTATCTCAAAGTTGAGGGAATACAACCATTGAGAACACTATTAGTAGTTTTCAATATTATTAAAATAGAAAGTAGCACTTATTATCCATCTAAAAATATAAATAAAAGAAAGGAGAACTAAATGAAAAAGTTAATTGAAAGAATAGATAATGCATACATCGGCGAAGTTTCAGATTTTTCCGAGGATATAAAAGACCTTGGAAAGTTTAGTACGACTGAACCTCATGGAAAGAACGAAGAAGGGACCATTCGTTATGACAAAAAGAAAGATCAGACCTTACTAGATTACTATGATGGGTTTGGTCAAGTTCTAATCGCTTGGAAAGGTAAATTTACTTTTCACGAAGTACTTTATCATTGGTCTTTAAGATATTTAGAAAATGAAAGTAAAACATAATGTAGAATTAGGTTTATCCTCGTTTTAAAATTAATTTTAAATAATAAAGAAAAGGAGTAACAATGAAACTTAAAGCTTATGCAATAATAGATAAAGAACGCCAAGAGGGACAATATAGCGATTTCTTTCATTCAGACCATATTACGAAATTAGCTTATCTACCTACCGAAGCGAAGTTTATAAAACAAAACTATATTTTTTCAAAGACATTAGACGAAGCGAAAGAAAAAGCAGATTTCATTACTTCTAATACAGCACGAGAGATAGAAGTCAAAGAAGTAGAAATCATCATTTAGGAAGGAGAATAATTATGAAACTCGAATATGCAACCTTAAATAACTAATTTACATCCAAAGGATTTAACGTTATACTGTTAAGTATGGCGATAAATGTCAAACTAATCCACCAATCAAATGAAGCACTCTTAACGTCACGGGAAAAGAAGTTCTGTGAGGGCATCGCTGTCGGAAAAGGTAAGCGTGACGCGGCTGTCTATGCAGGATACTCAGAAACATCAGCACACGTCCAAGCTGCAAGGAACTTAAAAAAGGATAAAATACAGCAGTATATTGACCGATTGAGGGGGGAAGCACGACGCATGACCGCTGAAACAGTGGACAATGAAGTGAAAAAGCTTGAACACGTGTACGATAAGGCAATGGGCAAACAACAATATACCGCAGCAGTCAACGCAGTGAGGTTGAAGGCACAACTATTGGGCTTCCTGGTTGAAAAGAAGGAAGTGAAGACCACCGTCCTTGACACAATGTCTGATGATGAACTGACCAAGTACCTTGATACAATCAAAGCTGAACACGATCTGAATTGATTCTTGATTCTTGACTCAGCAACAACAAGCCACCGCCCGCCTCCTATGGATATAGGCGGAGGTATGAGGATGCATGGCCCGGGATTCAATAGGAATCAGAGGGATTCATACCTAAAAAAAAATGTCATTTAATTAAGAAAGATGTTTACGTAGGCGGCGCCTTAGTATATACTACGAGCAGATTTAGAAATCTAGAAAGGAGAAAAAACTTATGGGTCAAACTCTTAAAATCTCAGAGAATAAAGTTCCCGTTTCTTTACGAAGCATCGAGAACCAAACTATTCTTTTCAGATTAGTAAATCCGAAGCAAGAGAGTTCTAAGTCCTACGCAGTCTTCGCGTCAGTCAATAATTCTACGACAGTCGCAGAAGCATTTAGCAAGGGATACAGAGCAGTAGATTACGAGTACGACACGACAAAGAATAATCGTTTCAAGAAAGTAAATCTACTCTCAGAACCTCAACTTAATAAATCTAAAAAAGCAATGTATCAAGATTTATTAAGTCAAAACGCAGCTTATATCAAGAGTAATAAAGTATCAGACGCAATTAAGAAAGCACAAGATCATTACTCTAAATTAGTAAGCAACCTTAAATAACAACATTCAGCCCGGGCGATTAATCTCGCCCGGGTTTTTTTGATTCTTGATTCTTGACTCAAGTTGAATCACACACTATTTTTTAGGTATAGGTATAGGTATAGATATAGGTATAGATATATATATAGGTATCATCGGGATTCAGAGGGATTCATACCTCTAAATAAAAAAGCTGTATTCCAAAGATTAGCAGTAAGCTAAATTAGTATTATAAATAGAAAGAAGAAAAAATGCACCTCATAAATACTTACTTAGTACTACACTACCCAA
>Ga0080013_1001337_pt1 | contig 33076 bp, 32 predicted proteins | sample ETNvirenome_6_85_FD_69236 | JGI IMG/M metagenome (GOLD analysis project Ga0080013, IMG submission 69236) | Marine viral communities from the Pacific Ocean - ETNP_6_85 (SPADES assembly) (version 2) | ecosystem: Environmental > Aquatic > Marine > Oceanic | place: Pacific Ocean | collected 2013-06-19
TCTTTAATAAACCAATCACTTTTACCTACTCTACCTTTCCATATTTCTTTTTCTATCATATGTTTTACTGCCCGTTTATCGGTAACGGTTAAATGACCAGATAATACTTTTATTCGTATTTCATTTAGTAAATCTTTTAATTTAATCACTTTCTATATACTCCATTATTACTTCATCAAAAGGTTGTGGTAAATTAGTTACATCAAAATATCCCCAATCTGAATGTTCGTGGTCTAAATGTGGAACTGGGCGTTTCTCTGTCTCAAATCTAAATAAGTGAAATTTTCCTTTATTTTTACTTTTTGTCAATACCAATTCTGGTTCTCCGTTCAACATAATCTGTGTTTCTTCTGTAAATTCTCTTTTTGCTCCTTCTACTGGTTCTTCTCCTATATATAATCGTCCTTTTGGAACAGACCAATAAGAATCTGTCCTTTTACAACACAATAACTTTCCTGTAGAATATAAACAAATTCCGGCACTGTCATCAGAGTCATTATGTCCTTCAAATAATAAATCTTTTAACTTAATCATATGCCTGTTAAATCGCCTTTCCAAAGATTAGGATTAGAATAAAATTTTAATTTTTCTTTAGCATCTTTTATATCACTAAATTTATCCATAACTAACCCAGATGATAAATCTCCAATATAATATGGTTGTTTTTTATCAGAAGTTTTAACAAGCCATAATCCCCGCACACCCCTTTGGATTTTTTTTAAAACTTCTACTCTTTGTTCTTTTAATAATTCTTTTAATTTAATCATTGTTTTATAATTAATTTCTTAACTTTCCAATTTTCATACTTTTCAAACCCCGCAAGAAATGATCTATATATTTGGTTATATAAATACTGATATCCAGCACCTTCAGGAATTTCTATTACAAAAGACACCTTCCATTTATTTTTCTTTGGAGCTTCCGTTAATATTTCTTTTAATTTAATCATTTACCTAATACTCTTTTTAATTGTTTTACTATCTCTTCCATATCTTTTATAGTTTTCTTGGCTTTCCCCATATTACCTGATCTCGTAAATCTTATAACATCACCTGATTTTTTAATCATCATGTTTGCATAACTCTGTGCTTCACCGAATCCCATATTAATTCTCGGGAGTACTGGAATTCTTTCTTGTAATATATCTTTTAGTTTAATCATGCTCTTGAACTTCCCATTACATAAGTTCCGGCAATTGATGGTGTATATGCTAAATGATAAACATTATCACCTTTGTGTAAATAAAAATGAGTTTTTACTCTCGTCTTTTCTACTTTATATCCACTAAATCCTTTTTTCATATCCTTAATAAATGCATTTAAATCATAATCCTTTGGAAACTGATAATCTATTTCCAAACCTTTTACTTTTTCAAACTTAATCGCTTTATCAAACCCGGTAGGTTTAGAAACTTGAACGTTATATGATTTTACCTTCTTATCTACTTTTCCATATCCTAATTCTTTAGAACGCTTTTCAAATGCTTTTTTAAAATCCCTAACAAATGTTCTAGAAGCACCGTCTTCGGAATCTCTCATAGCTCTAATATCAGCCGTTTCACTTAACAGTATTTCTTTTAACCTTATCATTTCAATCTCTCCTTATGAATTCCACCTTCCCCACGCTAATATCTCATCATCACTTTCTAAATCATATCCAATACTACCAGTATTTACAAACAAGTGTAAAACTGAACCACTCTGTTGTATAGTTATTGCATCATGTTCCATATATTGTCCGTTTATGAAAAACAAGAAATCATTTTCACCCGTGTCTGTCATACCAGCTGGGGCCGATGCTGTCGCCGCCGTAAAACTCGCCGTGGATGGAACTGTAATAGAACTTGTACTCTTTACAAACTGCTTCCTTAAATAATTATCTCTTGCTTCAACATATGTCTTACTTGTAGCCGAAGTCGCCAAACTTGCAGATGCTGGTAATCCCCGAACTTCTCCATCACCACTAAAAGTAAGATTGGCTGCACTTGCCATTGTTGAAGTGGCTAAACTCGTAATTGTTTTATTTGTCAATGTATCAGTAGTAGAAACCCCAACAATATTTATATTACTGCCTGCTGCATTATCTATAGCCCATCTTGTTTCACTGTGGTCAAATACTAATTGTGCGTTAGTTCCACCACTTCTACCTACTCTTATTCCACTGTCAGCTGAAGTTAAAGCAGTAGAACCACTAAAATTTAAATCAATAATTGGATCTTCTACTGCCATTGTATCTACATTATGATATGATGCACTGCCCTCTACTATTAAATCTCCGCCAATATGAACACTTCCACTAACTCCACCAGCAGAACCTGACGGTAAAAGTTGGATTGCTACATTTCCAGCTGAATCCTGTATTTGATTTTCCATTAATTTAAGATAACCAGCAGTTAAAGTATTACCAGATCCTATATTAAGATCTCCTGTACCAATAACATCCAATCCGATTGATGCCCACTGTACATCATATAGTCCAGTTGTAGAATTTACAGCCGCTGTTGTCTGTAATGTAACACTGGCGGTAGAAGCTGCTGCTGCTTGTCTTGTTAAGTCTATTAAAGGCATCTATGGTATCCTCTCAAGTTGATAATTTATTTGTATTAAATCTGGTCTTTGATGTGGATTAAGACCTAAATTAATTCCATATGCATCAGAACTAAGTTTTCGCAACCTTACTTTTGTTTGAGTACTATCCAGATAAAAATCTACATTTGTAGTTTGTGTTTGTTCAGGTAATTTTGAGGTCTGATTAAGTCCATTTACTTTTACAAATACTGTTCCCGCTTTTAACCTTAACATCCCATTTCCAATAGTAGGTGCAAACTCTTGATATCCACTTGCATCTGTGTAATCATTTATTCCAAACTTTTGTGTTTTTATAGTATATAATAAAACCGACTCTCCTTGAGCAAGAGTATGTGGGTCTTTAGTCGCGTATCCCTGTATCATATTCATTTCGTGAGTAAGATAACTTGTAGAACTGTCATGAAATCGCAAAATATCACCACTAAAATATGATTCACTAACTGGACTCACAAATTTGCGAATTGAACCTTTTAGTCCTAATAGTTCTCTTGTACTTGGCATTACGGTTTCTCCTGTTGATAATTTATTAGTAAGTCGTCACCAAGAGCTAAAAATAAACCTGATCCTGAAGATACCCAGGGGGCTTCCAACCTATTAATAATTATATCCTTCAACGAACTACTCAAATAAAAATCCACACTTCCAGAAGTTTTTTGATCTGCAGTTGAAGTTAAATCAATTCCATTCCACTGTACTGAAACACTTCCAGTTTTAAATTTTGTACCACTTGAAAGACTTGGTGAAAATACAGACCCAGAAGCCTCCTCATAATTGGAAGTAATTGGAAATACCGAAGATGATTGGCTTCCAGAATAATAAGCACTCTTATTGAAATATTGTATATTTCCAAACCCCAAATTCAATACTGCACTTGTATCCTTACTCGAAGTAGGTTCTCCGTCATTTCTCATAATATACAAAGTCTCTCCACCATATGTATTTGTAAATTCTAAATCCTGAGTTTCCTGTCCTGTTTCTACCGCTGCTCCTCGTATAAAATCAGTTGCCGATCCAAGACCTGGTGGAGTTGACTTCTGTCCCCCAATAATATGAATTTTTTGAACTCCTTTGCCTGGACTTACCATTTGAACTAAATTTAATCCACTTTCATCTGTAATCACAATTCCCTTTGGAGAGAACGATTTTTGTGTGTTAATGTAATTGTTGAATGATTCTGGTATTAGATATCCTCTGAATGAAAAATTAAAATTGGTCTTAATAATTCTTTCCGCATCAGAAAGTTCTGTGGCATCTTCAAAACTATCTATGTTTACCTTAAACTTAAACTTGCCTGGTTCTCCCCAATATGAACCATCACTCCAATTTATTGTTTCAACTACCTTATTCATTTGTTCTATATAAGCTGTCCAAATCATACACTCATAACTCATATTCATATAGTCTGGCATCGCAACTGAATAATATTCGTTAGAAGGTTTAATTCCAGTTAAAACAGAAAATTGGTCGTATCGGTTTTCCTGTGTATATTTCCGTTCAAAAGTGTAAAAAAGTTTTGGGTCATTAGCATCCAACTTATCCACTGCCATCGCATCATCTTTTGCTACTGAAATTCTCCTAAAAATTATAAGTGGCAATATTAACTGTCTTTTAACATCCCTCAAATAACCGTCTTTTTGTATAGACTTCCACCGTTCAGGATTTGCATATAATATTGGAACTTTTATAGTTTCTTCATTTTCAACAACCTGAGGTTTGATGACTTTTTCAAAATAATACATAATAGCAGCATCAACATCCATCAATCCTACTGATATGTCCTTTACTGGATCACCTTTTGGTGAATCTACTTTACGTGTAAGTTGTGTGCCTCTATTTAACTCACGACCCATTAACCTGCGCTGAGTTCGTGGGAGTGGTTTCAACCTTGCCATTAAATACTCCTCATCCTTTCAATCTGTAAATTACTTCTTCTAATTAAATGTGAACTACAAAGTGCAGCCCAATTATTATCAAACTGTCCACCCACCAATTGATTTTCGTTAATTCCATTTATTTCCCAATGTGCATAATTCCAATCTATAATATCACCTATTTCAACAACAAAACTTAAATCAATTAAAGTTTGTCTTAAAAATGAAAATGTTGCACTTTGTCTTAAATCTGGACCGAATTCGTCTGTGTTAAAATCAAAATCCTCGGATTCAATTAAACATGCTATATTAACTCCAGGTTTAAATCTCTTACCACCCGCGGCTTCACCATATAAATTTGTTGCAGTATCATATGCTGATATTTTATATACCTTAACAGTTTGATTTATAATTCCGTCTTTACTATTAACTAAATCGCCAATAAGTTCTTTATTGACACGAGTAAATACGTTATCTATATCTCTATTTGATAAAAATCGGGTAGCCATAAACTTATCCGATCCATATTGGCATTGGAACTTTCATTAACTTTTCTTGTAAATATTCAGCTTCATCTTTGTCAGCTTCCAATAGAGCTCTCCTACTCATACCTTCCAAATGTTCTCGTAATGTAGTTATTAGAGTTTCCTTATCTGTTGCGGCTTCTGATCTTAATGTATCTCCGTCCATAGCAGTTTCAGAACCAGGTATTGGTATTGTTCCATATTTACCTCTTACCATACCCAACAATTCTCTACTTAATGCCAATCCATACTTTCGGATCCATTGCCTTCCTACATCGTTTATAAACTTATATTCCATATTATCATACGGAACATTAGAGAAATCTGATACAACTCCCCTAGATCCACTATACTCTGTAATGTGGGGGTTATCTCTTTCACTTCGCACTACATAATCAAACCACATATTAAAACTTGAAGTTGGTTTTGGAAATACCCTTAAATTATTGTTTACAAGTTCAAATGAATAAGCAGATTTACGAATTTGATCATTAAATTCTATTGCCTGTATTCTCAAAATGTCAGAATAAATAGGCATCATCATAAAAGTTACTGCTGGTGAATATCTGCCCCAACCAAACTGTGCCAACATATGCATAGAACCATATCCAGTTCCTGCGTATGGGTCAAAATATCGAACTATTGCTGGAGTGGACTCGTGATAAACTCTTTTAACTTCTATTGCACCACTTCCTGAAACATCCACAAATAACTCATTTAAATCGTAATCTTGCGAACCACTGTGAACAGCTACTTTACCCTTTTTCCAATCAACCTGACCTCCAACTCCCGCTTCTGTTCCGTATGCTTCTGCCAACATAACGTGTCGTCCAAGCGTCGGTGTAATTCGTTTTTGTGTTAAATTGTTGGCTGAACCTGTGGCCTGCCCACGTAAAGCTAACAAATTGTCTTTAATATTGAACTGATTGACTTGTGCACTATATTCAGTAACAGACTCCTCCAAACAAGTATAAAACTGGGAATCCTGTAATTCTACGGACATAATCGGAAATCCTAATCGTTTTGCTGCCCACGTTGCAAACTTCGGGGCTTCTGTCTGAAATGTGCTATCATCATCATAAAAACCAAACGGAGTGTTTCCGCTGACTGCTGAACCACTGCCTGGCCAAATTGGATCCTGTGCCATTATATTCTCCTAGATTGATAGTTTAATTCACTAATAAATATAATAGCATAAAAAAAGGGAGATTTAATATCTCCCTTAAAATTGAGGTTTTTTTATAACTGTTATAAATTTTTTATTTGATTATGTTAGACCGTGTTCCTAAACACACTCCTTGACAAATATTAGATTCATAATACTCACATTTATAACATTCGGTTGGTAATTTCGTTTTGCGATGTAGATCGACATATCTATATATTAATTCTCTCATTATATCACCTACAGAATTATAATTAAATATGCTGTTTAATTTAACATCCTCCTTAAGTGGATAACAATAACTTATAGCCCCGTCTGGAAAAACATCTGCGGGGGGAAAAACAACACACGGCAATGTATTAGATCCATGCCACGATTTAATTCCTTCATTATTAATACAGGGGGGGACTTGACAATCAGAAACAAAGTGGAATCCTTGATATTGTCCATATTGATCCATATATTCAAACACTTTTCCGATACTTTTATTATTAACTATCCATTCAGCATTACCACATAAATCAATACCTAAACGTAAATATTTAAATTGTACTTCATTATAAAGATTTTTTATATACTCTACTATACTATTAATATTATTTTTAGTTATAGTAATTGCTAAACAGCAACTATAATTATTTTCTTCTAATGTAATATAATTATATTTCCACACATCTAATCTATTACTTGTATCTAATTCCATAGCATTTGCTAATATACTCATATTCCAAAAAATATCTAAATGTGAAATAATAGTATTTAATATTTCTTTATTAAATAATAAATTTGTAATTAATACCGCTTCAAGTTTTTTTCTGGAAAAAAAATTTAATATTTCAGAAAATTGTGAATGTTGGGTTGGCTCTCCGCCCAACATACTATACTTAACTAATGGAAATTTAGTCGTAATTTTTTCGATCATTTCTAACGACATTTCACCTCCCCGCTTTTTTAATGTCGTTGACTCGAAACAGAAACTACAAAATTTATCACACCGTTCCGTTAATATTAAATTTAATCCCACTCTTTTATGGTATCCATTTAACCTTTCTCATATTTCCTAAATGCTCTTCCCAAGTTCCAATCTTTCTATCTGTTTTTATGGTTTTTAAATTTAGATATCTCATCGAAATGACCTGTAACCTATAGTTCCTACTACCACAATCATTATATATTAAATCTATATTATTATCATCAATATATCGAATAACAGTATAAATATCAATAAGAGATGGAAGATAATACTGCCAATTTGGATTTATTTTATCTTGACTTATAGAATATACAAGTTTATAATCAACTAATCCTGTTGAAACTAAATAATCCCAATTAAAGGGCGTCATATGTAATTCGTGTAGATTCAAATAATCTACCCCAATATCTTCTAATCTTTTTAGTGTCCCAATCAGTTTATCAAGTTGCCAACCCAAAACAGGAACTTCAACTGCTAATTTATCAACCTTCCTTCGAACCATTTCCATTTTCTTTAATGTTTTCGAGTTATAGTCGGACGCTGCTAAATCAAATCGAATTTCTTGTATTCCTTTATCTACGAGTTTAGTAACATTATCCTCAGTTACAAAATCACCATTAGTATAGATCCACAAGTAAGGTTTCTTATTCCATTTTATCTCATTTATAGCATCTAACCATTCATAAATACCAGGAAAACCTTCTGGTGTTCTTTCTAACTGCTGAAAAGGTTCTCCACCTGTAAATGAAATTCCTTTTATATCATTTTTTAATGTTAAAGAATATCGTTTTAACTTTTCAATAGTAGGAGGATTTTGAAAAGAACTCCAACTTTCGTCACCTACATTTGGAGCTTCTCTATATTGAGGGCAAAAATGACATTTTCTATTGCAAACACGAGATAAATAAATACAAATCCAACCACCACCTTTACATGCTTCCTGACAGCCCCTTGAAAGTTCTTTACCTTTTGGCTTAAAAGTAGCACCATCATCAGCTTCTTCTCCACCTTTTATTTGCTTTCTTAATTGATTTGAAATTGAAACAGCTACATCGTATCCAAGTAGCAGTTTTTCATCTTGAATTATCATTATAACCTCTTATTTTAACTTATTAAATTATTTCCAACTTAAAGTTCCATCATCATTTAAATCAAATGATCCACTATCATAATCTATATTTTGTACATTAGACTTTGGTTGAATAGTAGAACCAGCATATCTGTATCTTGTATTTTGATCTTTATCATTTGGACATCTTTTCGCTTCATCCCAAACTGGAGAATAATCTTCAATTGATTTACTTGCAAAAGAGCCTGTAAAATCAGGTTTTGGTCCAAGTACTCCAGTACTCATCCAAGGCCACATATTGTCTTGAACACTTACTATATCATCATTTGATCCACTTATACAATAATAAAAATCACTCATATCGAAAATCCTTTAATAAATTTAAGAGCCTCTGCTCCTTCTATTTTAATATGACGACCTGTCACTGTTCCACTGTAAGTTATTGATGGAGCTATCATTATACAAAGCCCTGCTGCTCCACCACCGTTGCCACCTTTACCACCGGCGCCTGCATGCCCGCCATCAGTACAACCTCCAACGTCTGTTCCGGATGCACCTGTAGCTCCGTCACCTCCGTCCCCGTTTCCCATACCCGATTCAAAAGCAGAAGTTCCAGAAGCACCAGCTCCGCCCGGCCGGGCGCCGGACTGTGCACAACGACCATTTCCAGCTGCGCCACCACCTCCTTGTCCTCCAGGCATTCCAGCAAAAAGAGACATAGAAGATAAAACATAAATTTTATTATTACCAGCCCCACCATTTCCACCTTCAACTTGGGCACCTCCACCACCACCCGAACCACAAGGACCACCTTGGCCACCGCTGGACGCCACCGGAGAACCACCACCACCACCGCCTCCATTAGTCCCTCCGTGATCTCCTGATGTGCCAGCAGATGCTTTGGCTGCCAGTGCTCGAGACGATTCAAAATGTCCTGACACCAAAGTATTTGCTAGAATCTTATCTCCAAGCCCCCCTGAAGCTGCTGACGCGGCATTATCCAAACTTCCACCACCGCCACCGTAAGTGGTAGTGCCACTGACTCCTGCGTTGCCGTCTTGTATTCCTGTACCTCCACCGGCACCAGAACCAACGACATCGCTATTGGTTTTCCTATTTCCACCGCCCCCACCGGATCCTCCAAATCCAGCATGACCGCCAGGTTCTCCACTATATCCACCTCCACCACCTTTTGCATCGGCTGTATCATGTCCTTGAGATCCAGAAACTCCTATGTTTCCTGCACCAGATATAAGAGTATCCGAAATAACAACAACGAGACCGCCACCTCCACCACCTTCACTGGAAGCATTCGTTCCAGCAGCAGTAATATCTGCTCCTACATCTACAGCTCCTTTAGCTAAAAATTGAACAACTCCTCCTTGTAATAATGTACCGTCATCACCTGGTCGTATTGGAACAGGAATACCTTTTGAACCAATTGTAGCTAAAATAGCACCTAATTCTACACCAGTACCACCATGAGTTACTGGAAAAGATCCTCTTGCTTGTCCATTTTGTTTTCCAACTGTAAGGGCGTGTCCAATATCAATCCCACCTTGACTTCTATAAATTGAATTGTGAGCAAAAGTAGCAGAACCAGTTGTCCTTAAATGATTAAATCCATCACTACCAGAACTATGTCCGATACTATGACTGACTGTTCCATTAATGGAACCTGAACCAAAAAAGGCATTTTTACTTTCAGTAACGGCTCCTGTTAGTAAAACATCAGCTTCAATAACAAGTTTACTATGTCCAGCAATTGTAGAAGTTTCTACTCTACCAAAACTACCAGTACTTACAATAGAACCACTAACACCACTATGTGTAGAACCACTAATAGCAGCAGCAGTAGGAATATCAATTCCAGTAAGAGAACTTCCATCTCCAACAAAAGCTGAAGCATTGACGTTTTTATCAGTATAAATACTTCCAAACGACCCAGTTGAAGTTGCTGAACCACTAAAAACAGTTTCAGTTCCAGCTGTTCCTGCAAATGCATCTGTTTTAATTGAAGATACACTCGCAGTGATTGCTGCAATACTCGCCGTTGCAAGTGTCATATTAGATGTATTTGTACTGATATCTGTTTTTGCTGTACTAATACTTGCAGTAATTGCAGCAATGCTCGCTGTTGCAAGAGTCATATCAGTTTCTCGTGAATCAAATCTCGTTGCTATTGAACTTGAAGTAGATGTAATTGAACCACTAATATCAGCTGCAATCTGTGCCGAAGAACTTATTACACTTCCTTCAGCTTCACCTTCTTCTGAACTAATCCTTGATGCTAAACTTGAACTCACTGCTGTAAATGAACCACTTATAGCGGTAATAGCAGACGCTGCGAAAGAACTATCAGCAACTGTTCCCTGATCAGGAGTAATAGTTCTCGTATGTCCTAAAATAGTTCCGTGAAAACTTACTCCACTGTCTGGCGCTGCAGTAAAAGCAATTTGAGAACCACTTACAGTATATGCATCTCCAGGATGTTGTAATACTCCACCAAGAAATATAAACACATTAGTAGTTGTAGGCGATAAAGCTGTCCCTCCAACTTCTATATCAAATGCAGTTGTACTGCCATTGAACTCTCCTGATATATCATCTATATCAAAAGAAGCTCCGGCATCTTTTCCACTTGTAGGTGGTGATTTTCCGATATAAGCCATTAAGTTATCTCCAAAACATTGAGAACTACATCTACTGAAGTAGCTGTATCGCTTTGTACTTGTAATATATCTGAAGTATTTAATACTATTTTATTACCAGCCATAACTTCAATACTCGAACCTACTGGAACGGGTGCTTCTTTTACTACATAAACATTATCACCGTCATTATTATTAAGTTTAATTGATGCTTGAATAGGTGAAGTTGTCGTATTTGATACTGAACATCCCAAAACAATAGAACTTGTTGATGCTCCAACAGCATGTACGTTAGTTAAAGTTGTTCCGACACTACCGGTTGTATATGATTTGAATGTATTTGCCATTTTTTATATCCTTTTACTCTTATATAAATATTTTAAAAATTATTATCCTATTATTATCCTAATGCAATTGACAATGCAATTATGTCAGCATTCAATGATGTTACGTTTGTTTCATTCGTTGCAATTCTACCAGCAAGTGAAGAACTTAACGAAGTAAATGAACCACTAATATCTGTTGCAATTTGAGCTGAAGAACTAACTACTGTTCCTTCAGCTTCTGTTTCTTCTGATGTTAACCTTGAAGCTAAACTTGATGAAACTGCCGTAAATGAACCACTAATAGTAGCTGCTTTTGTAAATTCTTTCATTTCTGCGACACTAGCAGTGATTGCTGCAATGCTAGCTGTAGCTAAAGTCATATTAGATTCATTAGCTACGATACTGGCAGTCGCTAATGTCATATCACCATCATTAGAAGTAATACGTGATGCTAAACTTGAACTTGCTGTAGTAAATGAACCACTTATTTGTGTTCCCGAAGTAGTTCCAAATGTAGAATTCCACACACCTGTAGTAACAGTACCTACTGAAGCAAGACTTGTAGCTGATGTAATACTGTTTTGAGCTGCTGTAACAATAGTACCTTGTACAGTAGACGCTTCTACTCTACCAAATGAACCTGTATCTGCAGTAAGTGAACTACTCATATATACTGATCCAGTAAATTGATGAGTATCATCTGCAGCGTCACCAAAAGTATTTGAACCAGAGGAAACTGTGATTGAAGATGATACAAATGTTGTGTGAACCTCAGTTGCTGTAATTGTACCTGTGGATGTAATATCACCAAATGTTACATTAGAATCAGTTTTAACATTCTGGTCCATATCATACAATTCATTTGCACCCTGTCCTGTGTCAACTGTGGCGAATGTCACTGCTGAATCAGTCTTAACATTCTGATCCATATCGTATAATTCATTTGCACCTTGACCCGTATCAACTGTAGCGAATGTTACCGCTGAATCTGTATTTAATTCTTGACCTACATTACCTTTTAGAGTACTAATACTCGCTGTGATTGCAGCAATGCTAGCCGTGGCTAATGTCATATCTGTATCATCAGTAGTAATCTCAGTATTTAGTCTACTAATACTTGCAGTGAGTGCTGCTATACTTGCAGTAGCAAGTGTCATATTAGTTTCATTAGTAGTTAGTCTTGTAGAAACTGAAGAACTAACATCTGAAACTGATGGTACAGACATTTCTACAATGTTTACATTACCAAATGAACCAGTTGAACTTGCTGAACCACTTATATCTCCAAAATTATCGAATGATAGTTGTTCTGAACCAGTTATTGCATTACGAAGTTGGCCACCACCTACACTAACATTTACATTACCTGATACAGGTTCTGAAAATATAATATCCATATGAGCTGAATCTGCAGCTGATATACGTTCTGGTATAATTACATTATCATTTTCATCATAAACTGTAACTGCTGGATATTGTTCACCTATACTATGTGTTACTTGCCAATTTGTAGCTGCTGTTGACTGATTAAATATTACATTTTTACCCAATTCATCTCGAGCTTGACCACCAGTAGATATTATTGCTACACCAGCTACAACTGTATTAAATGTAATTGTTAATGTATTTGTATCTGTCGCAGTAACTGTAGTTGGTATAATAATTTGATCGTTATCATCATATATATCTACATTTACATACTGATAATCAAAGTTGTGAGAAATTGTCCAAGTACTTGCTGCTGTAGTTTGGGTGTGTTTAAATCTTTGTCCTACTGATAATCCACTATATGAACCTGATATAATACCCTGTACAGATAATGAACCAGTAATTTGTATATCAGCATTAGCTGCATACATTGAACCTGTTTTAAGAAATGGAACAGCTGATACGCCAGTAAGACCTTCACCATTTCCTTCTAATCTACCAAAAGAACCAGTACTTATTGCACTACCACTTACTCCACTTACTATTGAACCACTAATTCCTGCGGCCGTGAAATCACTTTCTTCACTTGTAATTCTTGATGCTAAACTTGAACTTAAAGATGTAAATGAACCACTGATAGTAGCTGCTTTTGTAAATTCTTTCATTTCAGCTACACTTGCTGTGATTGCAGCAATGCTTGCAGTTGCTAATGAACTTTCAGTATCTAATCTACTAATACTTGATGTGATTGCCGCAATGCTTGCAGTTGCTAATGAACTTTCAGTATCTAATCTACTAATACTTGATGTGATTGCCGCGATACTAGCCGTAGCTAAAGTCATATCAGTTTCACGAGCGTCGAATCTTGTAGCTATTGAACCTGAGACAGAAGTAAATGAACCACTAATTGTTGTACTTGCTGCTGTACCAAACGTAACACCTGTTATATCTCCACTATCAATATCAACATTTGTCATATTCTGGTCATCAAAATCTATAGCACCTGCAGCAGTGAACGCACCAATATTTGTTGCAGTTAAAGTACCATCTACTGTGGCTGAACCTGTTACTGATAAACTTGAACTTACTGACAATGAACCTGTAAATGAGTGGTGATCATCAGTTGCATCTCCAAAAGTATTAGAACCAGAAGCTACTGCGATTGATGATGAAACAAATGTTGTATGTACTTCTACAGCAGTAACTGTACCTGTAGATGTGATATTACCAAAAGTAACATTTGAATCAGTTTTAACAGCTTGATTTATATTATCGTTTATACTTGCAGTGATAGCTGCAATGCTTGCAGTAGCTAATGTAATATTTGTTGTATTACTATCAATTTCTGAATCTATCCTACTAACACTAGCAGTTATTGCAGCAATACTCGCTGTTGCAAGAGTCATATCAGTTTCACGTGAATCGAATCTTGTCGCTATTGAACTTGAAGTAGATGTAATTGAACCACTAATTGTTGTATTTAAATCTGAACTAAATTTTACAGCCTCAAGTTGTCCAAACGAACCGGTTGATGTTGCTGAACCACTAATCTTAGTTGCTGAAACATTTAACAACACAGCTCCATCATCTTTAACTGTAACATCTCCACCGTCAGCGTTTAATTCTATATCACCTGCTACATCTAAAGTGAAATCACCGCTCGATAAATCTATTTCTGTTCCATCAATTGTGATATTATCTATAGTAACACCACCGTCTGCGTCAACACTATTAAAAGTAACAGATGAATCAGTATTAACTGGTTGACCTAAGCTTGCTGTGATTGCAGCAATACTCGCAGTCGCGAGTGTCATATCAGTTTCACGTGAATCAAATCTCGTTGCTATTGAACTTGAAACTGATGTAAACGAACCACTAATATCAGTAGCTATTTGAGCTGAAGAACTTACAACTGAACCTTCAGCTTCTCCTTCTTCTGCTGTAAGTCTTGAAGCTAAACTTGATGAAACTGCTGTAAATGAGCCACTAATAGTAGCTGCCTTAGTAAATTCTTTCATTTCAGCCACACTTGCTGTTATTGCTGCAATACTTGCAGTAGCTAATGAACTTTCAGTATCTAACCTACTAATACTTGATGTAATTGCTGCTATACTTGCAGTTGCTAATGTCATATTCTCTTCATTAGCCGCAATACTGGCAGTAGCTAAGGTCATATCAGTTGCATCAATTGTAGTAATTCGAGATGCTAAACTTGAACTTGCTGTAGTAAATGAACCACTTATTATAGTACTAACAGTTGAACTTAATTCTAATGCTTCAAGATGAGCAAATGAACCTGTTGCTGTAGCCGAACCACTAATATTTCCTTTCCGGACTATAAGCCCGTGATTCAGAACATTTTTACCTATTCTTTCTAAGGAATCACCCATTAAATTTCACCTATGTTATCTCTAATATGCTTGCAAAAACATCTATATCATCTTTTGCAGACGCTTTCGCTTCTAATTTATCACCAGCTCCTAAATTGATTGGTTTTTCAATTACAACTGTTGAATCTGCGGGTACATCAACTGTCTTTAGTAAATATTTTCTATCACTAAAATTAGCACTTCCACTTACTGATATGTCAATAGTAGCATCATTCGTACCATCAACATTACTTAAATAAATAGCATGCACCACTGCACTCGTAGCGGCGGGGCATGTGTAAAAAGCGCCTAATACGTTTGATGAACCTGTTGCTGCACTTTTAAATGTATTAGCCATTATTAACCTCCAAAAACTATTGCCATCGCAGTTGCATGGTCAACTACTGATGTTCCTTGTTCATAAATTCTTCCATCTGATAAAATATCTCCACTAGCACTTATAGCACCACTTGCTGTTATGTGTGTTACTCCAGCAATAGCACCCTGATCATTCATTTCTATCGAGTCTACATATAGAGTTCTCCACGCTGTACCACTAACACCTAAATCATCTGCACTATCTCCACCTGGTAAAACATTATTTCCGGCAGGATCAAGTGTAATATCTCCAGACGATGCTACTATACTTAGACCAGCATCATTAGTTATTGTATCTGCAGTTATTACTAATCCATCTATTGTAAAATCAGTTGTTGCATCTATTGTTGTACCTTTAATTGTTGTGTGAGAAGACGCTCCAATAGTAGCACCATCAACTGTACCACCGTCAACATTAATAGATGTAAAAGCTCCACTTGATGCACTTACAGCTCCACTTGCTGTTATATTTCCTGTAATATTTAAATCATCTACAAATGAAATTCCACCAACATCACCTCCGGCTGATTGAAAATTATCAGCGTATATTGTACCACTTGAACTAATATTACCACTTGCTGTTATATGAGTCGCACTAATAAATGTTGCAGATAATGTAGCAGTACTAAAAGTTAGATCACTATCATCAGCTAATAAACCATTCGTCCCCGCAAATGTAACTCGTCCTGCAGTTAAATCAGATGCTTCAAGTGCTTTAGAAGTAATTTTATAATTTCCAACATCCACATCATTTGCTACAGTTAATGAAGTAATTGCATCAACAGTTCCAGCATTAATATCAACCGTAGTAACACTACCTAAATCTGCAATTGTGTTTCCAGCATTTGTCCAATTTCCTTGTATACTGGATAAATCTAATGTTGATGTTGATACTCTACCAAATGAGCCAGTTGAAGCAGAAGAACCACTAATTGTAGTAAAATCTTTTATTGTGGTGCCAGTTAAATTTGTTGCAGTTAGGGTAGCTCCACTAAAAGTTAAATCACTATCATCTGATAACACTCCTGCTGTACCTGCAAATACAACTCTTCCACTTGATAATCCATCTGCGGTAATTGTCGCTGCTCTTAAATCATAACCACCTATATCTAAATTACCACCAGCTGTTAATGAAGTAATTCCATCAACTGTACCACCATCAACATTAATTGTTGTAAAATCACCACTTGAAGCACTTACTGATGAACCAGTTATATAAGTAGCTCCATCAATAGAACCTTGACCGTTCATTTTAATTGAATCTACATAAAGAGTTCTCCACGCTGTACCACTAACACCTAAATCATCTGCACTATCTCCACCAGGTTTTACGTTATTACCACCTGGATCAAGTGTAATATCAGCTGCCGCTACAAGTTTTAAATCTGTAGAAACATCAATATAATCATTAGCTCCGTCTATTTCTAATCGTGGAACTCTAAGATTTCCACCAGCTTGTACTAATACATCTGATGTTTCAGTTAATGTAATTCCACCATTATTTAAATTTATTACTCCACCTTCAGCTAAGAACAAATCACTCCACATATTAGTACCACTACCAAGAGCGGCACCGTCTGGATAAACTGGAGATAATGTAGAAGTTACTCCATCAGCAACTGTTAATGCACCAAACGATCCAGTTGAAGTTACTGAACTACTAACATTCCCTGTACCAGTTATATTAACTACACTTAAATCACCTTGTAATGTAACATCACCTTCTAAATTTGAAGTTCCGTCAATGTCTAAGTTACCTGTAGCTGATAAATCACCACTTGCGCTAATATCACCACTTGCTGTTATATGACCTGTTATACTTAAATCATCAGCGAATGATATTCCTTCTGAATCTCCACCTGTTGATTGAAAATTATCAGCGTATATTGTACCACTTGAACTAATATTACCACTTGCAGTAATATGTCCAGTAACTGCCAAATCATTTTGTAATGTAACATCACCTTCTAAATTACTTGTACCGTCTATATCAAGATTACCAGTAGCTGACAAGTTCCCACTTGCACTAATATTAGAACTGGCTGTTATATGAGTAGCTGCAGCAATAGAACCTTGATTGTTCATTTCTATAGCATCTACATATAAAGTTCTCCACGCTGTACCTGATAAACCCAAATCATCTGTACTATCGCTACCAGGTTTAACATTATTTCCACCTGGATCTAACGTAATATCAGCCGCGGCTACAATTTTTAAATCTGTATCTACATCTAAATAATCATTAGCTGAATCAATTTCTAATTTATCTACTCTTGTAGAACCACCGTCTAAATCAAGTAAATTATTAGTTTGTGTAGCTGTAAAATCACCATTATCCCAATTTATTACAGCACCTTCTGCTAAAAATAAATCACTCCATTGTAAAGCTGTAGTACCAAGAGCTACTCCATCAGAACTTATAGGTGATAATGTAGAAGTTACTCCATCAGCTACTGTTAATGCTCCAAATGAACCTGTTGATGTAACTGAACCACTAATTTTTGTTGCTGAAATGTCAAGTAATACTGCTGAATCATCTTTTACAGTTACGTCACCACCGTCTGCATTTAATTCTATATCACCGGCAACATCAAGTGTTAAATCACCACTTGATAAATCTATTTCAGTTCCATCTATAGTAATATTATCTACAACTACACTATTTGCTGTTAAGACTCCATTTATAGTTGTTGAACCTGTAACTGTTGCACTACCACTTACTGATAAAGATCCTGTGAACTGATGACTGTCTGCCGCATCATCACCGAAAACATTTGAACCACTAGCCTTAGCTATACTTGCACTTACAAATGTTGTATGAACTTCAGTTGCTGTAAGTGTACCTGTAACGTCTAAATCATTTTGTACTGTTACATTACCTTGTAGATTTGTAGTACCGTCAATATCTAAATTTCCTGTAGCTGATAAATCACCACTTGCGCTAATATCACCACTTGCTGTTATATGAGTTGAAGTTACTCGTGTTGCTGTTAATGTATCTTCACTAAAACTTAAATCACTATCATCAGATAACACTCCATCTGTACCTGCAAATACAACTCTTCCACTTGTCAACCCATCTGCAGTAATTGTTGCGGCTCTTAAATCATAACTACCAATATCTAAATTACCACCAGCTGTTAATGAAGTGATTCCGTCAACTGTACCACCATCAACGTTAATAGATGTAAAAGCACCACTCGAACCACTTATTACTGAACCTGTTATATCTCCACTGGCGTTTATATCAACAACAGACAAATCAGCCTGCATTGTAACATTACCTTCAAGATTTGATGTGCCGTCTACATCAAGATTTCCTGTGCTATAAATATTGCCACTTGCACTAACATTTCCACTCGCCGTAACATGACCACTTGCATTAATATCAACAACAGATAAATCAGCCTGTAGTGTTGTATTTCCTTCTATGTTAGCAGTACCGTCAATGTCTAAGTTTCCTGTTGCGGATAAATTACCACTTGCACTTATATGAGTTGAAGCTGTTACTGGTCCTGTTAATTTTATTATATTTGTATCACCGTCTCCGCCGACAGTTAGAGAAACTCCATCTATTGTTATTGCACCGCCCGCATCTACATCTACTGTACTTGATGGTGTTAATGAGAATGTAGTTATTCCCGTTTCAGATACAGCCCCTGCCCCATCAAATTCCCAAGTTCCTGTATCATCACCAAAAGAAGCTCCTCCAGCCCCTTTTGCACTCAATGTTGTAGTTGCATCAATTGCAACTGTAGTAGCACTATCAATATCTACTGGACCACCACTCGCTGACATTGAACCACTTAAATATAAATCATTCCATCGTTGACTATCACTACCTAAATTATATGTATCACTTGTGTCTGGTATAAGATGTGAAGTTAAATCAGCGGTTATAGTTAATGCATCAGAAGCGTCATCACCTATTGTAATATCACCTCCGAGTGTAAGGTCTCCATCTACTTTTGAATTACCTGTAACTAATAAATTTGATGCTGTAACTGCACCTTGTACTTCAAGTCCTGTTTTTAATGTATCACCAACATACTGATAGACTGTCATATAGATATATTCACTATCGCTTGGGTCTTTATCAGAATTTAAAAATTGTACAATACCTGTTTTATAATCAAATTGATAATCATTAGTTGAAACAATATCACCACTACTCAACGAACTTGTTTGAAAACTTGAACTAATCTCTGAAGATTTAAATACAGTTGCTAAATATCCAGGTGTAGTATCTTCTGTTGTAGAAGTAGCTAATGATGCTATTGAATATTTTGGTGAAACAAAATTTGTTACTTGATTATCATTTATTAACTGTGCTCCTACTCCATCATTACTTCCTGTTGGATTTAAGAAAAACCAAACTTCATTATTAACATTTGACTTCGTTAATTTCTGTCTATACCAATATTTTGTTACTGATTGACCTTGTGTGGTATATGTAAGATTTTTTTGAGAACTACCACTATGTGGTAAACTTGAAGTAGGAATTAAATGACCGCGCGTATAAATTTCCTCTGATCTTAAATCAAGAACATTAGTAAATGCCTCTTGCGCTGTCGTAAGAGTATTATGTGTATACCTACGAGACGCTAACAGTCTACTTGATTTTGAACCTGAATCTATTAATCCCATTTTATTCTCTAACTAAAAGTTAATGTTATACCTGTTACAGGAGTTGGATTACCTGCATACCTAAGTATTACATATAATTCATTATCATTACTATCTAAATACATTCCATCTGCATTTCTTATTGGTAGTGTATATTGAGTAGTACTTTTTGAACCACCAGTATTACCATATAAACTTAATGCATCGTTAAATGGATTCAAAAAGAAATCTGTTTGATGTGCAACACTACTTGAAATTGCGTTACTTGTTAACTCTGAAGGATCGTATATCCTTGCTACTGATAATTCATTACTTGCACCACTACCGCTTGCAGAACTCTTAAAAAGTAATGCGGCTGCTACTGAATCAGCTGTTGTAGCTTTCCAATTAACTAATGTTGCTCCAACATCTATTGTCATACTTGTTCTTGTACTACCATCTTGAAACCTTCGTATATAATATTTATATGAACCACTCCCGTAACTTGTCGGATACCAATATCCGTATGAATCACCTGGTTCTACTAAAAATCCTGGTTTTACTTGTAAATCGTGTTCACCTATAAGAGCGTCTCCACCTCTATCAACGTTATATGTAGTAGTAAATGCATCTCCATTAAATCCTAATACATTATTATTTAACTGTATTCTAAAATCTTCTCCTGTAAATGCTTCACTTGTTCCTGCTAATGCTCCGCCATCGTATCCTTGTGCTCTTTGATAAACTCCCATTGAACCACTTGTTTGAGGTTGACCAAATGAACTTGCAGTATGATATAAATAAGTATACGTTGCCAATGTAGAACGGCTTGATGCTCTATTTCTTCCTCGTACACCAACTGTAAATGTAGAATCACTAACTCCAGATTGATTTATGTTTTCTCCAGTACCACCACTTAGTGTATATAATGCTTTATGATTATAAACATCCGTTCTATATGGAACTGTAGAAGTTGCCCTTACTGTCGCTGAAGAACCTGACCCATCATAAACCGCGGCCGCTGTTTGAATTGTTCCACCACTTGTACTCAAATCATCAATTATCGAACCCGCAACTGAACCTACACCAACTGAACCTATTGTATCATCTGCTAATGTTGATGATGCCGCATATAATGGATCAAATAATCCGTGAACTGACGCACTTAATTGATAAGTAGCTCCGATTAAATATGGTGCACCACTTAAACTTCTACTTGTTGCAGTTAAATAACTTTGAGTTACTGCTGTTATACCTAAACTATTACTTCCAATATCACTTTCTATTTGATCAATTGGTGCCCAAAATCTATTTTTATCTGTTCCATTTTTAAAAATATAATCTGATTGTGAACCGGTAACTATACCTACTTTTGAATCATGAAAATTATAATAACCACTTGCGGAAACACTTGTAAAATCTGTAGCTCCAGCTTTATATGTTCTTGTCAGAGAACCACTTAATGTTGTACCAGCAACATCTGCAAATTTACCATCTTGATATGCCGCCGGTATAACTGCCGGCTGTGAAGTATTAATTTTTGCTAATGTTAATCCATTTGATGTACCAAATGTACTTATGGATAAATCTAATACAGATTGTGTAGTAAATGTATTTGAAGTAGCACTTGGTGTAGAAATACTACCTGTATCACTAAATGAGTGTGTTGTATGTACTCTAACTTTAAATTCAGTTTCAGCACCACTTGATAATCCACCCAAACCAAATAATTCACTATCAACTGATGAACTTACAGTTCCAGTACCTGTTGAATTAGAATCAAAGTCTACATAATAAGTTGGACCATTATCGTGATATACAGAAATACCACTAAAAATAGTTGTCCCATCAGCCACCCATTGTTTAGTAACCAAGTATTTCAATGTAGCATTAGTACTATCATAACTTTGAGGTAAATATCCATCACAACTATCAGTACTACCTAAATTATTTTCATTTGTATCTATACTACCATAAGTTAAAGTATTAGGTGACGCGTCAGCTACATCTAAAGAATGACTTAAAACACCTGACATAAATCTTAATATTTCAGATACATGAGTAGTATTATCAAAATTATTAAAATAACTACCTCCTAAACTTACTCCCCATGGATTAGAAGTCGGATACCCATTCTGAACATTATTAGTATAAATTGCGGTTGAACCAGTAAACAAACTTGTTGCTGTAATTGAACCTGATACTCCCATACTTCCAGTAATTTCATGTGCGTTATCAGATTTTAATCTTAGTTTTACATTAGAATCAGTCTCACCATCTATTCTAAAAAGTATACTACTATCAGAACCATCAGCATCAATATCCGCAGACATTGTAAGGTGAGTATTTTTAGTATTAATATCACCTGCAGGTATCCAAGCTGACCCATCGAAAAGTTTTAACAGCCCATCAGTTGTATTAAAATACATCATTCCTTCTTCAGTTGCCCCTAATCCAGTAGGATCAGCTGAGGCTGATGGTAACAACATACCTGCTTTCGGTCCCATTAATACTGTTAATGATGCAGAAGGATGAGCAGTAGCAGAACCGGAATATGTACCGATAACTACTTGGTCACTAAGTAGTGTTTGGTTCGACCCTGAAAGAGTGAATGAACCTGTAAAATTAGGATCTAATTGCTTGCTGTCTATCAACGCCATATTCTATCTCTTCTTTTTTTCTATTTTCCCACCATACTGTTATAGATTGTGAAATTTTCTTTCTATGTTCAACCGTTTTAGGTTTTTTCATCTTTTCAATAGTTTCCAATGTAAGTTTTCTATCCATTTGTGCACACGATTTACATACAGAATTGTTACCTACTGCTCTGTCAAAACTATCCTTTCTTGTATAGGTTAACATCCTACCACAATCTGGACAGGGTCTATTTTTGCGGTTCTTCCAGCTACGCTTCCGCATTTCTTCTTCTTGTTTCCCACCCTCTTTTTGCACTTTCACTTAACACTTTGTGCATTTTAGGTGTGTTATTTATTGCTTTGTATATTCTCATACTAATAAATATCAAACAATGGTAAAAGAAAAGTTGGCCTATGAATTAAATTTCCCAAAAGCTACTATTTCATCACCGCCTTCTAAATTATATCCAATAGTATCATTATCAACTTTTAATAAAAATAATGAACTACTTTGTTCAACAGTTAACGAATCATGTTCCATCATCATACCATTTAGAAAAAACATAAAATCTTCTTCAGAAGTACTTGTAAATCCACTGGGAGCTGATGCTGTTGCTGTAGTAAAACTTGCTGTACTAACACTTACAAAACTACCTGTATGTGCAAAACTTTTTCTATGATATGTTTGAAAATCACTTGTGTTATCATCTGCATAATTTTTAACTGCATTTTCTGTAACTACAGGTACAGTACTTTCATCTGCTAAAGTAGTATCATTTGAAATTTCAGTTATTTCATTATCATTTAAAGTTATTGAACCTGTTGCTGATAAACTTCCAGTAAAAACTTGTTCATCATCTATAGTATCACCAAATCGTGTAGAACCACTCTCGAATAAAGTAAGTGATTGTGTTAATTCACTTTCTATTTTTTCTGCAGTTAAAATACCACCAATTGTTAAAGTATCTGAAAGAGTTAAATTTTCTGTAATACTTAAATCTCCGGTTTGAGTAAACGAACCGGTTATCATATCATTATTTAATTTTAGAGTTCCATTATCTATTATTAAAGGATTAGCTGTTACTTGATTAAATTGGACTTCTGAACCGGAGCCCACAGCTTGACCTATTGAAAAGTTTACATCTGTTCTTGATTCTACAAATAATTCAACGTCTGCTTGATCAATTGTAAAACCTGTCCCATTTTTGAAGATGATTGGGTTTTTAAGTTTATAAATCGGCACCCTTAAATCTCCTATGAATTAAATTTGCCTATCGCCAATATCTCATCATCACTTTCTAAATCATATCCTATACTATCATTATCTACTTTTAATAAAAGTGTAGAACTTGCCTGTTGGATTGTAATTGCGTCATGTTCCATATATTGTCCATTGATAAAAAATACAAAATCATTTTCAGTCGTAGAAGTCATACCACTCGGTGCTGAAGCTGTTACAGCTGTAAAACTAGCAGTAGATGGTACTGTAATTGAACTTGTATTTTTTACAAATTGTTTTCTTAAATAAGTTTGCTGTGTAGATGTCGCATCATCTACATAATTTTTAACTGCATTTTCTGTAACTAAAGCTGATGCATCACTATCTGCTAAAGTAGTATCATTTGATATATTTGTTACAGAATAGTTGTTCACACCTAATGAACCGGTGATTAATAAACTACCTGTAAAATTATGGGTATCATCAAGTGTATCACCAAATTGTGTAGAACCACTTGCATATATTATTGAACCACTAACAAATTCTGTATGAAATTCTTGTGCAGTTACTATACCACCTATTGTAGCATTACCATCTATAGTCAAATCACCAGTAGTAGTTACTGAACCTGTTATATTTATATCACCAGTAATACTACCACCATCATATGTTACACTATCTAATACAAGTGAACTTGCAGATACTTGAGCGAATGTTACATTAGCTGTTGTAGCTACATCCTGTCCAATAGATATTTCTTGTTCTAAACGAGCCGCACCATCAAATAGAATACCATCTCTTGATAATGTTACTCCTGTACCTGCGTTAAGTACTAAAGGATATGTTAAAGTTACCCCAAGAAAATCACTCGGTGTTCCTGTTCCTATTTTATCAACATCATCAGATAATTCTTGTAAAAATTGTCCTGTTTTACCAGCTTGCTTAGTTACTTTAACATCAGTTTCCATTCCAAAAATAACTTTTTTTGGTGTTAAAAATTTCTGTGTTGTTGAACGATGGTCAAAATTACTTTCTGGTAACAAATATCCTCTTAAAGTAACTGAAAAAGTAGTTCTAACTAATCTTTCAACATCTGCAACTTCTGTAGCATCGGTAAAATTATCTATACTACTTCTAAATCTTAATTTATCAGGGTCACCCCAATAAGCTCCATCTGAATATATAATCCTCTCAACAATTTTATTCATTTGTTCAATGTATGTTGTCCAAACAATAAAATCATAACTTAAAGTTACATAATCAGGAAAAGCTACATTATAATATTCTCTTTGTGGTAACAATCCTATTTGAGTTGAAAAGTTATCATAACGATTTACATCTGAAAATTTCTTTTCAAAGGTATAAAATAAATGAGGATCATTAGCGTCTAACTTATCTTGTGGAACCAGTTCATCTTTTTCAATAGATGTTCTACGATACGCGATAACTGGAGTTATAATTTGTCTCTTTTTATCTTTCATAAAACCATCACGTTGAATTGATTTCCAACGTTCAGGTGATGCGTACATTAGTGGAACTTTTACATTCTCACCATTATCTAATACTGATGGTTTTATAACTTTTTCAAAATAAAACATAATTGCACTATCCATATCCATTAAAGTAACAGATGGATTTTTTACGTCATCATTTGAACGCGAATATAAATATCCTCGATTTAAAACTCTTTGTTTTCTTGGTAAAGGTTTATTTGCAGGCATTAAATACTCCGTACTCTTTCAATATTTAAATGAGATATTCTTACTAAGAATGCATTACATACAACTGAATGGTTGTAGTCAGTTTGTCCACCAACTAATTGATTTTCACTTATAGAAGAAATTTCCCAATATCCACTATTCCAATCAATTATATCACCTATTTCAACAACATAACCCATATCAACTAAAGTTTGTCTTATAAATGAAAACAATCCTGTTTGTGCTAAATCTGGTCCAAACTCATCTGTAGTTGTAATTTGGTCATCTGATGCAATTAAACATGATACTTGAACACCTGGATTATATACTTTACCATCTGCTGTTTCACCGTACATATTGACTTCTGTATCATAAGCTGATATTTTATAAATAATTACTGGTTGATATATAATACCGTCTTTACCAGCGCTCACATCTCCTACGAGCTCCTGGTTAAACTTTTTTATAGTATCTATGTCTTTTTGTGGATAAAAGCGACTTGGCATTTTGTTACCCTACATAAATTGGATATGGAACTTTTTGTAATTTCTCTTGTAAAAATTCAGCCTCATCTTTATCAGCTTCTAACAATGCTCGTCTACTTGTTTGTTCTAACATTTCTCTTAATTGAGTTGTTAAAGCTTCTTTTTCAGCGGCTGCTTCACCTCTTAAGGTATCTCCATCTAATGAAGTTTCAGCATTTGGAATGGGAATAGCTCCATATTTAGAACGAACCATCCCAAGTAATTCTTTTGTAAGAGCTAATCCATACTTTCGAATCCATTGTTTACCAACATCATTAATAAATTGATATTCCATATTATCATAAGGAACATTTGAAAAATCTGACACTACATCTGCAGAACCACTATATTCAGTAATTAATGGATTATCTCTTTCTGAAATATCTACATAATCAAAGTATAGTGTTCTATTTTCAGTAGGATCTGGAAATACTCTTAATTTATTATTTACAAGTGTAAAAGTATATGCTGATTTTCTAATAGTATCATTCAATTCAATTGCTTGAACTCTTAACAAATCTTCAAATATTGGCATCAAAGTAAAAGATACTGCTGGAGAATAACCCCCAAAACCAAATCCTTCAACTAAATTTATTGTACCATATCCAGTTGTAGCATATGGATCAAAAAATCTTTGCATTGCGGGAGTAGATTCATAATAAACTCTTTTAACTTCTATAGCTCCACTTCCACTTTTATCAGTAAAAAGTGTATCTAAATTATATTCTTGTGAACCACTTACTACACTTATTGATCCTTTTTTCCAATCTACATCACCACCTACACCTGCTTCTGTACCATATTGTTTAGATAAAAATACAGTTCTACCCATTGTAGGTGTAACTCTTTTATGAGTAACATTTGACCCTGTTGCCTGTCCTGTAAGATGTAATAAATTATCTTTAATATTAAACTGATTAACTTGAGCAGAGTATTCTGTAACTGATTCTTCAAAACATGCGTAAAATGAACCAGATTGTAACTCAACTGACATAATTGGATAACCTAACCTACGTGATGCCCAATCTGCGAATTTATCAGCTGATGATGTAAATTCATTATCTGAATCATATAATCCCCAAGGAGTATCACCTGATGAAAATGAACTACTACCAGCCCATATTGGTTCCTGTGCCATATTATTCTCCTAAATTAAATACATTTATTCATTAATAAATATAAAGAACTGCAAGAAACAAAAAAAGGGTGAGTATAAACCCACCCTTTTTATTTAGTTGTACCCTAAGTACAGCCTATATTGCTAACTATTAAACATAGTTTACATCAGCAACAATGACTTTACCATAGAATTCCGGACGCACGATTTTCTTCGCGTATCTGGTCATCACACCCTTACGAGGTGTGAAGTTCTTAGGATCATACACCAATGGTGTCATGATAAGAGGTACATACGGTGCATATACAGCACCAGTTTCGAGGAAATTACTTCCACGGAAACCAACAAGAATCACATTCTCAAATTGATATGGGTTCTTGTAAACTGTATAGCGATTGTTCAACATACCGGCTTTCTGTACGCCCATTGCGTAAGACTTAGTTGTTGCGTCTCCATCTGCAGATGTTGCATATCCAGGAATAGATTCGAGGACTGTAGCTGTTTCAGGTGAAACAACCATCCAGTTAGCACCACCACGGAGTGTCTTCTGATGAATCGCATTACTTACACTTTGGATTTTGTTTCCAAGAGTCTGGAACCACTCACCTTTAGTGTATGCATTAGATGCACCTGAAGATTCTACAAAGTTTGTATTGGCTGAATTATATTCATAGCCAACTCTTGCAGACCAACGTTCTGTCTTAGCTGCTGCGTTCAATCGAAGCATATCAAGTATTTCAAGATCAATTTCCATCGAAACATACTCACTCAATAGTGAAGTAAGTTCTGCTTCAGCGTCAACACTATGATAAGCGTTAAGGTCTTGAGCTAACTCAGGAGTCCAAACTGCTTTCAGTTTACGTGTTTTTGCTACTATTGGAATAGATCGCATTGAAATATCAATCTCAGGTATTCCTGCATCCGTTTCAGGATTATTTGAAATACCAGAGGCTTCAAAGTCACCACGTGTTGTATCAGTTGGCGCTTTATGATAGCGTACTGAAACTGTAGCGACTGGTGTCGCTGAGCCTTCATCAACAATAAATCTCACATGAGATAAAGAAGCATCAGAAGGTGATACTTGAGTTCCACCTGCTTTTGAACCAGATATAGTTTTAGTATATGCTGGATAGTAAGCTGTAAAAGCTTCTGAACCTGTTGGTTCCCAAGCTCTTGCGCCTTCATAATCAGGGTTGCTAAAATTAGCTTTCGGTATATCATATCTTTTCAAGCTACTTGCTGCTATTGACGCGGACAATGAAGGTTCAAAGTCTACATCAGACCAATTAGCTGAGCTAGATATAATAGTTGCTACTGCACCTGTTACTGATTCGTTGATTGAATATCCAAATGCACCTGCTCCGTAGAGACCCGCTGTAGGATCACTATCAGAACCAGAAGTTACACCGAATACCTGCTCACCGGCGGTTACGCCAGGTTGAGCTGTACCGTATTTGAAATCAAGATAGAAAATCAGACCGGAAGGAAGATTCATCGGTTGAACAGAAACGAATTCCTGTGCTGCCAATTCACCAAAGATTTTACGAACCAATGGTAATGCGACGCCAGACCATTCTTCAGAATTAGATGATGTACCTGTAGAACTTGCTTCATCAATCAATTGACGAGCTTGGTTCTCAAGTAAACATGCCATTCCTTGAACTCTCTGTTCTTCGTCTATACCTTCCAACAATCCTGTCGGTTCCCATTTCTTGACCAAACCACGGGTTTCTTCCATGCGCTGACGATACGGATTGAATCCGTCCATCAACTTTTCAATTGTACCAAGATTTTTAGACATTATATTTCTCCAAAAAATTATTAAAGAATACCCGCTAGCTTCTTAAAGCGGTCTCTCAATTCTGATCCTTCAGCAATTACTTCCTGTTTTTCAGATTTTGTAGAGGCTACTGCTTTAGATGCTGAGCCTTTAGTTTCTTTAATCTCTGTTTTATGTTTCTTCGTACCAAAAGATTCAGCCAATGTGGAATAAACCAATTTGACTTCACGAAGGTTATAAGCTCTATCAAAATTCTCCACAACTTTCATTTTCTGTTCATTGGTTAGACCAAACGAACGGAAAAGTTTATTTGTGAAAAGTAGTTTTGCATTGAGCAAGTTAACTTCATTCAATTTAGTACGTAAGTATTTAACGACATTGCGATGCTCGTCAAGTTCAGCCTGAAGACTTTCGACCTTATCTTTTTCTTCTTCATCAACTTCCTCTTCAGAAAGGGCTTTAATGACTTCTTCGAGATCAATTTCTTCTTCGACTTCTTCATCAGATTCGCTAACATCTTCGTCAGTTTTTTCAACTGATTCATGATGTTTAGCTTTATCTTTTGAACCTGTAGCTGAAGATTGGTCTGATTCGCCTTTATGATTATCGCCTTTACCGACTCCTGAAGATTTGTCAACTTCTTCGTCAACATCTTCTTCTTCATCTTCTTCGGCGTCTTCATCTTCTTGTTCAGACACTTCACTATCTACCGGTTCGTTGTCTTCTGAAACTTCATCATCTTCAAGTTCACGAAGTACTGCTTCAAGGTCAAGATCATCGGATTCTTCCATTTCCTCTTCCTCTTCTTCAGCTTCTTCATCATCTTGTTCAGACACGACTGGTGCATATTTAACACCATCAATCTCAACTACACCTTCCATATCCATCTCTTCTTCATCTTCATCTTCCATTTCGTCGGCTTGTTCTTCGACATCCATTTCATCTTCAGATTCATCATCAGCTGGATCTTCTTCTTCGTAAGTCATTCCTTCTTCAGGAGCTTCCTCTTCCTCTTCATCATCTTCCATTTCGTCTTCTTGTTCATCAACTTCAATTTCAGATTGAATTTTCTTAGAAAGCATAGACTGTAGGCGTGGTGTAAAAGCTTCTTCTAATGCTATTTTAGCATTTTCAAGAGCTGTTTCACGAACTGCTTTGGCATCTGCAATGGCTTCTTTTAAAAGATCGTCCATTACTTTTCTCCATACTTAGTAATTAATATAGTTATTGGGAACTATAATGTGATTAACACTTTAGATTACACTACATGATGGTTGAAAAACCGTAGTGTATTTTTGTATATATAAATATATAACAATCAAAAAAACATTCAATAATCGAACGCTTTTTTACTTCTAAGTCTCGCTTTTGCCCGTTTCTCGCGTCTTATTTCTGATGGTTTTCTATAAAACTCACGTTCTTTTAAAGTTAACATCAATTTAGTTTCTTTGACTTGTTTTTTTAAAACATTTAATGCTTTATCTATATTATTTTTATGAACCTTTATATATATCAATTAAAACCTCTAATCAGACTCAGTATCACCCTTCCAATTAGCATCTATATAATTATAAAACTCTTTTTTCTTGTCATCAGGTAACTTATCTGGTTCTGAAACTCCAAATTTCTTTAAGGCAGCCCTAAAAAACTTTTCATATTCAGCCTTATCACCTTCTACTTCTTTTACTTCAGCATTATCTTCATCATCAACTTCATCACCGTGTCTATAAGATTTTGTTTCACCTATTTCATAATATCTACCAAGAATGTTACCCATATCTTCATATAATGCACCCATTCTTTCTTGAAGTGATTTAGCTTCAGATGCTATTTTACTAAAATTATTAGAAAGTCCAGTTAATTCTTTCATATTACGATTAACTGTAATTTTATCAAACCAATCCTCTGTTTCTTGAAGAGTATGAGAATGAGCTTGTTTTGCAATCCAACTAAGTTTTTCTGCAATCTGATTAATATTAGATTTACCAAATATATTTTTACTTAAAGAATTAAAATTAGAAATTTCATTAGTTAATCCTTTTATATCAACTTTTTCTTCTTCTACGTCACCATACTTTTCTTTTACGATTTTAGATAAACTAATATCGTTATGAAATGGTGTTTTTGATACAACACCTCCCAACATAGTACCGGAAAAGTTTTCTTCTAATAAATCTTTTAGTTTTATTTTTTTAGACATAATATGTCCTCAGCTAAATGTATTTATTAAGATGTAAAAACTGGTGTATCATTCAAAGAACCGGGTGCTGTCATGTACCACTCTGTACCATCAGTACAAATATCAAGTGTTTCACCGATAACTACATTTGCTAATGTCATACCTGCTTGACTATCACCTTTTGTTATTGCTGTAGCTCCGTCTGATGTATCATTAGATGAATCAAGGAACCAACCATTAAGTAAAGATGTACCAGCGGAACTTGATATAACATGATCATGTGCGGTTGTACTAACAACTTTAAAGTTTAATCCCGATGCTACAACTGGTAATGTTATTGTTCTGGCTCCACCGCCAGCAAAAACAGTACCACCTGATTGATCGGCGGTTAATGTTACATCACCACCTGAACCATCAATGACTTCTTTATCTCTAATATTGTCAACTAACAAGTCCATGTTTTTACCAAGATTGTTTCCCCCATCATAGCTGACTACTTCGGAAAGCGCCCCTTTTAATGAGTTTCTTGTTACTGCTGCCATTGTTAATCTCCTAATCTATAATAGATATTTTGTGTTTTCATATATAAATATAAGTTATCTAAATTTTTCGTTATAAACTATCTTAATCTACTTCTTTTAGAGTATCTTCTAAATCCGTCTCTTACTTTAGTCCACAGCTGTTGTATAAATTCATCTTCACCATAATGAGTTCTTTTAGTTGGACCTGTTTGTATACCTCTTGCCAAGTCCATAGCATCATATTTTCCACCTTTTACTCCATCCATCATAGTTTTAATAACTTGTTGAGATGCTTTACCTAAATAGTTTGACATTACTGTTATATCTTTATCTACTTGTATTTTTGCTTCTGGTGAACTAAATTTCATTCCTGTAAATGACACTTCATCTACTTCAGTTTTAAATACTGATTTACTTGTAAAAAAATCATATGCATCAACATTATTAGCTATAACATCTGTTGCTTCTCTCGGTGGTTGAGCAAAAGTACTTTCAATCATTAATTTTTTATATATTGATTTTTTACTCATTTCATCTTCGTTAATACTTTTATTAAAGTATCAACCATTTTAATAGTGGCTGGTGCACTTCTATACATTTTTTCTGCCCATTTAGCTGAATGTTTTGAATGTTTTCTAATTGCGGCTCCTAAAATACCAAGTCTATATTCTAATTCTTCCCCCAATTCATCTGGTTCCATATAAGGAGCTTCTTTAAGAAGTTCTTCTCTAATCATTTTTTTAAGTTGTGTTGTAGTTATTTTCATTAAAATGCCTTATGTATATCATCCATATTACTATATACTCTTTCTGCTCCCGCGAACAATTTTTTATCCAATTTATCTCGAACTTTTGTTAAATCATGCATATCTCTAAGATAATCATGTAATGTCATTAAAGCTTTATAAGATGTAACTAATGGTGAATTCTTACCAAGAAAGTCACTGGCTAACATATGTCTAGCCGCATTATGATTATTAGTATTTGTCATTCGTGTAATATACCCAATAGTTTTAGAATCTAACTCTTTCTTTTCAGTTAACGTTCTACCAGTATGTTTCTCCATTGTATCTTTTAAAGTAGGCAGTGGTTCTCCAAACTTTCTATCAAATGCGAATTTACTTTCTTTTATAATTTCTTTTAACTTAATCATTTCATCACCCTATAAGCTAGCTTAACCATTTTTGGTAGAGGCATTTTATCCATTTGTCTTTGTAAATTAGGATGCTCTTTATAAGCATCATATATTTTTACTATAAAGTTTGCTGTAGTTAAATCTAATCCCTTTTCGTGTTGTTTATTTTTAACAACTCTTTTTGCCACGTCAATAGCAGTTTCTTTTGCTTCATCTACGGATTCAGTTCTAACATACTTATCTTTACTAAAGTCTGCTTTAAATGGAACTCCCTTCATAGTACCAACAGTAACCTTTAATAAATCTATTACTTGTTTTT
>Ga0080013_1001338_pt1 | contig 33060 bp, 39 predicted proteins | sample ETNvirenome_6_85_FD_69236 | JGI IMG/M metagenome (GOLD analysis project Ga0080013, IMG submission 69236) | Marine viral communities from the Pacific Ocean - ETNP_6_85 (SPADES assembly) (version 2) | ecosystem: Environmental > Aquatic > Marine > Oceanic | place: Pacific Ocean | collected 2013-06-19
GCTTGGAAGGTACCCCGAAAGACACCCGCCCCCCGATGGAAACGGGCCTGTCCCCTTCCCCTCGACGTCGACGCGAGCTCGCGCAGCGCGATCGCGCGATCGCGGCGCCACAACCACCACCGGACGCGCCGACGTAGCAGCGCGATCGGTTTCACGCGCCCGCGCGTATCAGCGTCATAACCGCGCGCCATTGGATCTCGGTCGCCGCGATCCCGGCCACCTGGACCTTGATCGTGTATGCGACCGTTCCGTCGATGGCCGCGCCCGCCGCCGCAACGCCGCCGTGTTTGAACGCGACAAGATCCTGCGCGGCGACCTCGGCGCACACGCCGCCGATCGCGACGGTGAACTGTCCGTTGATGACGAACGCCGCGTCTTCACCCGCCGCGGTATCGTTCGCGCCGCTTACGTGGCACGTATAGACGTAAGATCCCGGCGGGATCTTGTACGAAATAACGTCCGTGATCGTCGCATCCGCAGTACCGACCGACCCGAACACGCGGACCGCGCAGTCGGCCGCGCTCGACGACGTCGCGTCGTTGAGCGCGGCGATACGAAACCCCGTTGGATTGCTTGCCATAATGAAGACTCCATCGCCGCGGTCGCGCCGCGGCCCATCGCGACAGACGCGCCGCGGTCGCGACACAATAGCACCGACGCCGACGGCTCGCACGGTCCGATCGCGGCGAGCCCATCGGCGACAGCCGCGGCGAGCTCGGTCGCGGCAACGCCGAGCCCATCGCGCCGAGCCCATCGCGCCGAGCCCATCGCGTCGAGCCCATCGCGTCGAGCCCATCGCGTCGACGCCGAACCCATCGTCGCCACCTCAAAACACGCCGCCGATTCGACAAAAAACGCGACTTTTTTACGTTGTCCAATGATTTCATAGAGATAAAGTTTGCGACAGCGAAAACCATAATGATTCCGCATGGTGCGCCCTTTCGCCAGTAATTTCATAGAGTGTCCGCTTTTACCGCCTTTACCGCCTTTTTCTCAGTCGCTGGCGCTTTTGTGAACGCATGCGCCCTCTACCTATCGCGATCGTGTAATATCATGCACTTACCGTTTTCGTTTTTTTTTCAAAAGCTTCCCGTACAAAAAAGGCGCAAAAGGCGACACGGAAAACGAAAACGCGAGCGATATCCGCACGATCGACAAGCGAACGTGAACAAACAAAAGACGACACAAAAGGCGGTAAAAGCGGACACTCGTTGATATTATTGATGAAAGGGCGCACTCATTGATATCATTGCGCTTTTCGCGGACGTTTGGACGATTGCAAAAAAAAAGCGGACACTCGTTGATATTATTGACGAAAGGGCGCACCCCTCGGAATCATTACGTTTTTCGGTTTTGGCTGTTATTTGACTTTTGCGCCGTCGTCGTGGACGGTTTGTGAGCCGTTGGAGCGGCAAAAGCGAGAGGAGAAACAACCACAATCGAGACACGATCCGGTCGGACGTCCTACCATGTCCCGGCTTGCCTGCTCGCGCCGGTGCTCCAACCGGCCGGATCGTGTCCGTTCGCCCGATATTTGATCACGGTCGCGAGTGCGCGACGGTGACGACGGGCGGCGGGTACTCGGCGCCGGTGCATCATGGATCCGACTGTCGTCATCGACTGGCTCGCTGGATTGTTCGTCGAGCCATCCGAGCCGATGACGTGGCAAGTTTTCGCCGACCGTCCCGGCGTCGACGTGCGCCCGTATTGGACGCATGCGCCGTTCGCCGATGTCGCCGACAGGTTAGAGCGCGACAACGAGCGCGGCGCCGGTGTTTTTGCGATGATCAACGCCGGCGACGGTCGCGGCCGAAACAACGCATGCGTGCGTCGTGTGCGCGCCGTGTTCGTCGACTGCGATAGCGGCGACCTGCCGGCGTCGATGCACGCGCCGCCGTCGATGGTCGTTCAATCGGCGAATGGTCAGCATGCGTATTGGGCGAGCGCCGACACGCCCGTCGCCGCGTTCGCCGAGACACAATCGCGGCTCGCGCGTCGGTACGGCACCGATCGCAGCATCAAAGACCCGGCGCGCGTTATGCGCGTCGCAGGGTTTCATCACCACAAGCGCGACCCGTACCCGGTGACGCTCGCGCGGCTGTCGTCGTGGGGCATGTATCGACACGACGACATCGTCGCCGGCCTGCCGTACCTACCGCGCGCGCCGCGACCGCTGCCGCCGCCGCCGCCGCCGCCGGGTGGTTATCCTGCGCGCGCCGACTTCGCGACTCTCGACGCGGTCGCGCTGTTCGCCGATCGTGGATGGTATGGGCGACAGCTCGCCGACGGCCGGCACGCTGTCGCGTGTCCGTGGATCGACGGTCACACTCGCGCGACGCCGGCGAGCGCGAGCGATACGGTGTTATTCGACGCCGCCGCCGGCAAATGGCCGCAGTTTTTTTGTTCACACGACGCATGCGACGGTCGCCGGATCGTCGATGTGTTGCGCTTCGTCGGATTCGACGCCGCCGGCGCGTACTGCACGACGACGACGACCTCGGCGCCGCCGCCGCGGCGCCTGACCTGGGATTGGTAGGGATGACCGAGACGACCGACGCCACGACGACGCCACCCGACGCCACGCCGACGCCGCCGACGACGCGCGTCGACCTGTCGGACATCGGCAACGCTGCCGTGTTTGTGGATTGTGCGACGCACGACGACACGGCGCGCGACGCCGCCGAGCGTTTGCTATACCTCGGCAGCGATCGGGGGTGGTACTACTGCGACGTGGCGTCGAGCCTATGGCGGCGCGACACGACCGGCGCGACCATGCGCTGCGCGATGCGTATGACCGAGCGTCTACGCGACATCGCGGACGCACAGAGCGACGTCGTCGCCGAAAACGCCAAACGGTCGCCGAAACAAAACGCGCACGCATGGGCGATCCGCTCGCGCGCGCTCGCGCGCTTGTCGGCGGCGACGACGATCGCCGCGTCATGGCCGACGGTCGCCGCCGAGCTCGACGACTTCGACGCCGATCCCTATCTGCTTTCGGTGCATGGCGCTCTCGTCGACCTGAGATCGTCGACGACGCGCGAACGCACGCCGGCCGATCGCATCATGCAACGCGCCGGGTCGGCGTACGAGCCGCATGCGACGTCGACGCAGTGGCTCGCGTTCTTGCGGTCGTGCGCGCCGGCCGACGGTGCCGACGCGTGGATCAACTACTTGCAGCGCGCCGTCGGCGCGTCCCTCATCGGCGAGCAACGCGACAGCGTTCTATTTTTCTGTCATGGCCGCGGCGCGAACGGCAAGACGACATTCCTAGAGACGATCCGCGCCGCGCTCGGGTCGTACGCCGTCCAAATGATGCCGGATATGTTGATGCTCTCTCGCAACGAGCGGCACACCTCCGAGCTCGTCGATCTTCGCGGCGCGCGGATGGCGATTTCGGCAGAAGTACAGAGCGGCGGCAGACTCGACGAGGGCAAGGTCAAGCGACTAACCGGCGGCGGGTCGATAACGGCGGCGCGTAAGGGCAAAGACTCCGAGACATTCGCGGCGACGTTTACGCTTTGGATCGACGGTAACAGCGATCCGGCGATATCAGGCACCGATGATGGGATCTGGCGACGGATCAAAAAAATACCTTGGGTCCGCGATTTCTCAAAAGAGCCCATCACCGACATGCGCGCGAAACTGCGCGCCGAGCTGCCGGCCGTGCTGTCATGGGCAATCGAGGGTGCCCGACTGTATATCGCGCACGGCCTCGGCGAGCCGGCGATCGTCACTGAGGCTACCGCAGAATATCGCGCGACTGAGGATGTACTCGGCGCGATCCTCGCCGAGCTCGTGACCGACTCGCCCGCCGACGATCTAGAGTGCAAGCGACTGTACGAGCTGATCGCCGACGAGTACGAGACGGCGGGACATCGACGCCCGACGGCGATCCGTATCAATCGCCGACTACGGGAGAAAGGCTACGAACAGACGCGCGCGAAAGCCGGCGATCGCAGTGTGCGCGCATGGCGCGGTCGCCGGTTGACGGCGGCGGCGTCGATGCGCTCGACGACCGACGGATGGTCGCCGACGATACAGTGACGCGCGCGCCGTCAGTCGGCGGGTATCAGCGCGCCGTCAGTCGGCGGGTATCAGCGCGCCGTCAGTCGACAGGCATCAGCGCGAGTTGTTCGCACGCCGCCGCCGGTCGCGGCGCGAACAGGTCGCGAACGCCATCGCGCGCGATCCGCGCCGCCGCCGATGTCGCCGTCGACGCGTCGAGCTCGCATCCGGTCGCGACGCGTCCCTCGCAGATCGCCGCGGCGAGCGTCGAGCCGCCGCCGGCGAACGGATCGACGACATGCTCGCCGGGTCGCGTGTAGTCGCGAACGATCGCACGCATGAGCGGCAGCGGTTTAGCGCCGACGACGCATTGACCACGATCGGGCGCCGCTTCATATCCCCCCGGCAACGATCCCCACGACGACCACGGTCGACAGCGCGGTCGCGCCACGACGATCCACGTCGACCAGCACGTAGGACCGTCGCCGCGCACGCGAAAGCGCGAGCCGCGCGAGTACCAGACGATCGGCGCGAACACATAGCGCCCGACGTCGTCGAGCGCCGCCTCGTACCATCGCGCCGAGATGTGATCGCAGATAATGACGATCCACCCTGCGACGTGTCGATGCGACCACGCGACGAGCTCGCGCGCGGCGTTCTCGTCCATTGGTTGATATTTGAGCTCGCGTCGCCGGCGTACAGTGGCGAACGTCGTCGCCGACTGTACGCCGTAATCGTGACCGCGATGTACGCGCGCGGCGTATGGTGGATCGGTAATCATCGCGCCGAACGACGACGCCGGCGACGCGAGACGGTCGCGATAGTCGCCGACGAGCAATCGCCACCCGTCGCCGGTGTGATCGTCGCCGGTGTGCGTCGGGTCGCCGGTCGTCATCGCCGCCCCTCGCGATCGGCGTCGAATGCCAAATCGGCGAGCCGGTCGCAGTCGTCGCAGTCGATGATCGGGCGACCGTGCGGACACCGCGCGCGGTCGGCGCATCGGTAGCAGTAGATCGTCGTCGACGGCTCGCCGCAATCGCGACACGGTAGCGCGAACGGGTCGAGCGTCGGGTCGCCGGTCGTCGGGTCGTCGGTCGTCATCGCGCCCCCATAAGATCGAAGATCGACGCCTGACGCGGCCCAGCGTCGAGCAACGCAAACGCGGCGCGGTATTGTTGCGGAGGGTTTGCGTTGCCAAGGGCGCGGAGTCGCTGCGATCGGTGCTCGGTCGTCGTCGTCGTGCGCGGCGCCTCGTGTTCGTACTGCGGGGAATCGCCGTACATGCCCCGAACCATCGGCGCGGGCCACCCTGCCCACGGGATCAGGTCGCCATCGGGGCGCGTATATCCGCGGTCGAGCCCCTGCAACGCTTCGACCCAATCGGGATTTAGGCGCAACGGTGAGCGCGGCGGCGCGGTCGGCGGGTCGATCTGATCGCGTGATCGGTTCCGCGCTGTTCCCGCTGCCGCGTATACCTCCCGCGGCAACGTGTCGATCGATAGGCGCGGATCGTGGCTCTTGTCCTTGTAGTCTCGACTAATGGGTGAGGTCCAGCGCTCGGCAGCGGCAGCGGCAACGGCAGCGGCGCGATCTTCGTACTTCGCGCGGTCGGGTCGCATCGCATCGGTAAGGCTCACGCCCGCGTGTGCGCGGCTGTCCAGGCATCGCGAGCCGCTGCCGTATGCATCACCCGTCGTCGCGGTCGGCCATAGCGTGTGCGCTTCTAGATTTGGCGATCTTCGCCGCATCTCAGACGGTCGTGCGCCGCTCCCGCTTCTAGATAGATCCGCAGTCGGTGAAGGCCGGTGAGCAACGACGCGCGGCACCGCTCCCGCGTCACACACGCCACGGTGAGCGCCGCCACGGGTTGCGAGCACGAACACACGACGACGCAGATGAGGCGCACCCGCGTGCGCGGCGGCAACGCGAGCCCAGGTGACACCGTAGCCGATAGCAGCGAACGCACGCTCGACCGTTCCGCGCCAGACCGACAGCAACGCGGGCACGTTCTCGACGAGCACGAGGTCGGGCTGGAGTTCGCCCGCGATGCGTACCAGATCGAAAAACAACCCGCTGCGCTCGGCGTGCAATCCCGCTTGTTTGCCTGCCGTCGAAAGGTCAACACACGGGGGGCCTCCGAGCAGCACATCGGGGCGCGGCAGGTTGTGAGCGCCGCATGCCGCCACGTCATCGAAGCACGGCACACCAGGCCGATGACGTGCGAGCACGCGGCGGCAGTATGGATCGCGCTCGACATCGAAGATCACCCGCCCGCCGTAGTGTGTCTCGGCGGCAAGCGTCATCGCGCCTACGCCTGAGAATAACGATCCGATCGTCGTCATCGCGCCCGCCGCAAACGCGCGCCGCGATACGCGCCGGCGACGATCCCTAACTTGTCGGCCTTGTCGCGCACGCGCCGCCACGACCGCGCGAACGGTCCGCGCCGCCGCACGGCGATCCAATATGACACGGCGTCGCCGTCGTGCGTCATCGTCTCGACGAGCTCGCGCAGTCGCGCAACGTCGCCGCCGGTCCATCGTCGGCCCATGTGTTCCCCCTGCTAGTCGGTCGCCATGACGTCGGCGAGCCGGCCGCGATGCCACGGCGCCGACGTGTCGCCGGATGCGTACTCGTCGCGCTTGGCGACGTAGTCGATCATCGCGAGCGCCGCGCGCGCCGACGTCATCGCGCCGCGACATTGCTGAGTGTGCAGCCATTGCCGACTGATACCTGCGATGTCGGCGGCGCGCACGATCCCGCCGCAACGCACGATCAGATCGTCGAGCGGCGTCGAGTCGCGACTGCGATCAGTCGTCAAGTGTCGTTTCGCCGCACGCTGTCGCCGAGCTCGGTCGTCATCAGTCGCCGACCGGCGCCTCGCGTTGTTTCTCGCCGTGTCGCGTCGCCGTGCTCGGTCGTCGTCGTGTGTCATTGCGTCGTGCTCCATGTCGTCGTCGCGCGCCTGTTTAGCGGCGCGCCTCTTCTTTGCCCACATGCGCCCCATCCCCGCCGAGATAGCCTCGCGGTGTGCATCCGACAGTTTCACGCCCCGGTGCGCGGCAGCCATCCGCGCTCGGTGAGCGGCGCTGAAAGTCCGAGCGGTCGAGTCGCGCCGAGCGCGCCGTCGCCGAGCTCGGTCGTCAGTCGTCGGATCGTCCCGCGTATCGTCGCGCGTCATCGATTACCCCCTGCACGTCGTCGACGCATCGCGCGACGATATAGACGCCGCCCGCCGCCTCGCACGCCGCACGCCATCGGCGCTGTCTCGTGCTGAGTTTGCCGCGGCGCGACTTGACCTCGATCCCAACAAAGCGACCGCCGACGATCGCCATGATGTCCGGCGATCCCGGCGTGCCGAACCGCACGACGCGCCCGCCCGCCGTGCGAGCCGCGCCGACGTTGTTTCGCCAAACGAGCGCGCCATGTAGCGCGCCAATCGCATGCATGATCGCGCGCTGGATTTCGGCCTCGGTCGCCATGCTTCGATCATCGGTCGCCATGCGTCGATCATGACGCGACCCGCCGATCCTGAAAACCCTGGATGCGCTTGACTGCGTAGAACGTCCACCCGAGCTTGTAGCCGCGCCGCTGTCGCGTCGTCTCGCATTGATCCCAGATCGCCGCGTCGGCCCATGACGGCGCCCGCCGCGGCCCGATTGCGCGGCTGATTCGCCGCTGTCGCTCGGCGATTTCGTCGCCCGATAGTCGCGCGAGCTCGCCGTCGACGGCGACAATGTCGCGCGTCCCGCGTTCCGGCTTCCACGGCGCATGCAGACACCCGCATCGCGGACAAACCGCGCCGAGTTTTGGCGACCACTGCGCGCAGCACTCGCCGCAGATTAGATCGGCTCGTTTCGTCGGCTCGCCGGCGCCGTCAAGCGACCACTCGCGCGCCGACTCGACGAGCCCGTGACGTCGTGCGTTGCCGGCGTGATCGGCGAGTATCGCGTCGATCTTACCCGGCGCCGGTCGCAACGCTCGGCCGGCGATTTGCAGATAAAGCGCCGCCGACTTAGTCGGTCGGAGCAGCCCGATATAAGACACCGGCGGGCAATCAAAACCCTCAGTCAACACGCCGCAATTCGTAACCGCGTCGAGCTCGCCGGCGGCGAGCGCGGCAAGCGTCGCCGCGCGCGTTAGTTTTGGCGTCATGCCCGACACCATCGCGGCGCGATACCCGGCGTCGACGAGCGCGTCGCGTACTCGGCCGGCGTGCGCGACGGTCGTCGTATAAAACAGCGCCGGTCGCAGTTTGTCGCCGCATAATCGCGCGTAATGATCGACGGCGTCGCCGACGAGCATCGGCCGATCGATAATCTCGGCAGCGCCCGCGGCCGTGTAGTCGCCGCGCGCGACCTTGCAGCGCGAAAAATCCGCGCCTGGAATCGAATAGGTAAGCATCGGCACAAGATGGCCGCCGTCGATGAGATCGGCGACCGTCGGACCGACGACGATCTCGCCGAACAGGTCGCCGAGCGCGCGACCGTCGAGCCGTCGCGGCGTCGCAGTCACGCCGAGCCGCCACGTCGCGCCGTACCATTCGAGCAGCGCGCGCCGCCACGTCGCCGCCGCTGCTAGATGCGCTTCGTCGACGACGACGAGCGTCGGGTCGAACGCACTCGCGCCACGTCGCGCGAGCGTTTGGATCATCGCGACGCGGATCGGCGCGTCGGGCGCCGGGTCATCGACACCCGCCGCCGTGATCCCGACAGTCAGGTTGAGCCGACGGAGCGCGGCGACCGCTTGCTCGACGAGCTCGCGCCGGTGCTCCAGAATCAGCACGCGCCCGCCGCGCTCGACGGCGAGCCGCGCCGCCGTCGCATAGATAACGGTTTTCCCGCCGCCGGTCGGCAGCTGATAGAGCACGGCGCGCGAGCGCGTGAACGCCGCACGGATGCGCTTGATGTCGCGGGATTGGTACGGTCGCAAGATCACGACGACAGCCCCGCCGCCATCGCGAGCTCGTCGCGCGCTGCCGAGTAGTCGCCCGCCTCGATCGCGACTTGTGCGCGGTCGACCGCGGCGGCGATCGACGCCTGCGCCGACCATCGGTCGAACGCGTCGGCATCAAATCCCGGCGGGATCGCCCATGTCGGCAGATCGACGACCGTCGGATCGACGCCGTACGGCGGCGCGGCGAGGTCGGCATCGCGCCAACGCGCCAACGCCTCGCGCCGCAAATGCTCGCCGACGGCGAGAGTGTGATCGGATAGCTGATAGACGCCGACGGCGAACGGCTCGACCGTCTCGACGGCGACGAGATAGACGCGCGCGACGGTATGACCCGCGGCGCGTACGCCGGCGGCGTAATGCGCCATTTGCACGTGATAGTACGAATCGGCGATCCATCGCGCCGCGCGCGCCGGCGCCATGACCCGGCCGTGTGTTTTCAAATCGACGAGCACGCCGCGACCCGTGTCGATCGCGTCGCACTTGCCCGAACAATCGACGCCGGTCGCCGCGTCGCGCCAAAACATCGCGACCTCGGCGTCGACGTCGCCGCCGCCGAGCAAACACGACGCGACCGGATGCCGCGCGAGCGCCGCGGCGATGAGCTCGATCCGATCGGCGTCCGACGCCGTCAGCACGATCCGATCGTCGCCGTCGGTCGCCGTCGCCGCGTCGGCATCTTTGCGCGTCCGGTACCATGCGACGCCGCCGTCGGCGTCGACGGCACCATCGACGCGCCACTCGCCCGCCACGCGACGCGCCTCGGTCGACGTGGCGAAAGGTCCGCGCGTGCCGTCGTCGGCGACGGCGATCCACCCGTCGCCGTTCTTGCGGTAGTCAACCGGCGTTTTGTACGCCGCCGCCGCGCGCCGATAGCGCGCCGAGTACGTCGACGGCTCAAGCGCGCGCGCATGCGTCGCCGTGCCGAGCGTCATCGCCGACGACGACGCCGTCGAACGGCGCGCGACGACATGCGCCGGGGAACCCGACAGGATAGCGCCGAGCGCCGAGCCACCGATCGCGCCGGCGCGCTGTCGAGCTCGGTATTCGTCCTCGGGCAAATGCCCGAAAAACGCCGGCGGCGCCGGCGGCGCCGTCGCGATGAGTCGCCGCCGCGAAAGTAGCGCCGTCGTGATCCGTTTCATGCGTTCCTCCTGCTGTGTCGTCGTGTGTCTCGGTCCCGCGCTCCGGTCATGATCCGGCGACGCCTATACGTGGCGCGGGTATCGCCGCCGCTATAGCGGCGGCAGATCGTCATCGCCGAGCGCGGACAAGCGCGCCTGATACGCGCGCTGATACTGCGCGCGCTCGCCGGCGTCGCGCGTCGACCTCCACGCCGCCGAAAACGCCGACTTGCAGTCGTCGACGTCGGTCGCGAACATGATCGCGTCGGTCGCGTCGTCGGTCGCGTCGTCGTGCATCGGCGGCGCGTCGTTGTGCGGCGCGCCGGCCGCGGCTGTCGCCGGCCCCATGTCAGTTACGCGCCATTTACCGATCCGACGACCCGGTCGCGTCGGGTGGCTCATTGCGTAGCACTCGATCGACAGGATGCGATCGCCGATGTCGACGCCGTCGGCGGCGAGCGTCTCGCGCAGCTCGCCGAGCGGTCGAGCTCGCCGAACCGGGACGTCGAGCGTCCGCGGCGATCCGTCCTCGGTCGGGTCGTTTTGGTCGTGAACCGAAAACGTGACCATCGTCGACGTCTTGCCGTCATCCCAAACCTTGATCGACGTCCCGCGACAGTCGACGATCTGCAACTCGCGCGTATCGCCGATGTTCAGCTTGACGTAGTCGCCATCGCTGCCGTTTGCTTTAAAATCATCCCACCCGCTCATGATAGCCCCCCTACTCAGACCAGAGAAAAACCGCGGCGCCAATCGCCGCGACGATAAGATCGCCCGCGCTCGGGACGAGAAACGCCCCGAGCGCCGACGCGAGCGCGCCCGCCGTAAAGGCGATCGCGTGTGTGTGTGTTTGGCGGCGCATTATACGCCCACGCTGTCGACGGTCGCGACGCGCGAGGTCGCCCACCCGTGCCACGACTCGTCACCCGTCCCGGCGTCGATGCACTCGGCGACGGCGGCGCGCAATTCGTCGGCGGTCGTGACCTCGCCAAGGTCGAGCCCGCCGACGCCGTCGGCGCCTTCCATCCAATATTCGCCGGCGCCGTCGAACGTGATCGCGACGCTGTCGTCGGTCGCGACGCGACCGCGAACGATCGTTGAACGCTCGGCGTCTACGCTGCCGAGATGCTGGAGGGGAGCGCACGCCGTCGGGGCGTTCGGCCGCGTTCGCGTCACGCGAACCAAGCCGTCGGGGCTGATGATGCCGATCGTGTACGTCGCTTTGACAACGCGTCGGTCACGCTTGCGCGACGGGCTCCGCTGGCACGTCACATCGTAGTAGGTCCGATTGTCGCTCTTATCGTCCGCGACGACAGCGTTAGCCGTCAACCGGACGATGACCTTGCCGTAGTGGGTGCGAAGCGTGATCCGGTCGCCGACTCGCGGGAAAGTGTTGGTCAGATTGAGGGGCTTTTTTGTGGCCGTCATGGGGATCGGCTCGGTCGCGAGCGCATAGCACCCGTGCGAACAGTGATCGCCGTCGTAATCGCGTTCGGCGTCGCCGCAGTCAAGGCCGAGCGTCGATCCACAATGCGCGCAGGTTTTCGGCTCGGTCGTCGTCGGCTCGGTCGGCTCGTCGTGCGTCGCGATGACGCGCCCGATCGTGGCGGCGCCAATCGAGACACGACCGGCGGCGTCGATGCGCGCGTCGCCGGCGTTGATCGACCCGACGACGACCGCGAGCGCGGCGCGTTCGCTCGACGTGACCGCGTCGTTATCTGTCGCGGTAAAGCGATCGATCGCGATCGCGGCGCTCATGTTGACGCCTTTCGCCAGCGTGATCACGGGTCGCGCCGTGCCGTCGCCGTCGTAGTTAGGCTCGTACGCTGTAACGTCGCTGAAATCGTAACGGATCGTCTCGTCGCCCGCTGTCGTCGTGTAGACGCGCACGACGTCGATCGTGCAACCGTGGCGCGGACCGTCGAGCACGTATCGCAGATCGTCGATCGTCGCTGTCACGGTCCACCCTTGACCCGTCATGAAACCGACAGTCATCGCCGCTTTCGCGGTCGCGTCGTCGCGCGTCGTCGGCGCGTCGAGGATCGCGCTCGCGATCCCGTTTGAGTAGGTGGCGATCACTTCGTATCGCGGCTCGGTCGGCGGCGGCTCGGTCGGCTCGGTCGGCGTCGGCTCGTCGTCGCGGCAGTCGGCGCAGTCGCACGTCGAATACCCGGCACCCTCGATGACGTCAGCAAATGCGTCGAACATCGCATCATATGCGGCGTCGGCGTGATATTCGCCGAGTGTATCCTCGGCGTTTTTCAGATAAGCGGCGATCGAAAGGCGGGGAAGCGCGTACGTGTGCATCTGATCTAGCGCGGCGTGCGCGTTAGATGCGCCGATATCTTCCGGCGTCGGCTCGGTCGTCGTCTCGGTCGTCGGCTCGGTCGGCGCGGTCGCGAGCACACTGTGATCGTAAAACTCGACGCCAAGATACGCCGCGCCGGCTTCCGTTATGCGCCATGTAAGGTCGCCGCGCGGTCGCGACACTAGGCCGCGACGCTCAAGTGCGACCAATGTCGGACCGCGAACGCGTTTGTGTTTGTGGTCCGATACCAGTGCGAGCCCGTAAGACATCGTCTCGCTAAGTGTCGTTTGCTTCGTCATTGTCCTGCTCCAGTGTGCGCTTCTCAGCGCGTTGTGTTCCTTGCTCGGGCGCGGGGTGTTCGTGCTGCTGCTCTATTCGTCGCTCCACGGGTCATCTTCACCAAAGCGCTCTAGGTGTCGCAACCATCTGGCGGGCACGGTCTGAGGGACGATCCCGTTAGCGTGTAGCACTGCCCACTCATTGATCGCGCGGGTGTCTGCGTGGCTCAGTTGGTCGCCGCCACAGGTGAGCGCGGAGATCGCGATTGCGGCCCATACCGCTTTGGGGATCGCTGCGTACAGATCGAAGCCGATCGATCCTGCGTATTGGTTGTGCTTCTTGTTGATCGGCATGTCTCTGCTCCAGTGTGCGCTTCTCAGCGCGTTGTGTTCCTTGCTCGGGCGCGGGGTGTTCGTGCTGCTGCTATTCGGCAGCGGCACTATATGAGCCAGCCCCGGACCTTGGCGGCGTAGACGAAACCAGCCTCCTTGAGCGCCCGTCGTTCGGCGCGATCCTGCGGCAGCCGGACGTAGACGCTCTTTTGGTGCTGAGACGACCATCGCAAGGCGCGGAACTCGCCCATGATCTCGCTGATTCTCACGGTCGTCGTCTCGGTCGTCGTCGTTTGCTTGCTCATTGTCCTGCTCCAGTGTCGGCGCCGTCCCTTGCGCCCGTCGGATGATCCCGACACGTCAACGATAGTTGACGCCTCGCACGTCGTCAATAGTTTACATGTCAAGCGGTCGTCACCCGCAAAAAATGAGCCGCCGACGCTAGCAGGGTAACGCGCGCCGACGGCTCGGTCGCGCCACGGCACGACGCCGTTAGGGTCGCACTGAGCGCGCGCCCTGGCAACGCTGCAACGCGTCGGCGCACGCGCCGCAACGTCGCAAGACGCGGTCGAGATATGCGGCGTTAACTGCGTACTCAGTCGACGAGAGTCGGCGGATCTGAGGTGTCCCGACGATCACGACCGCCGGCGTCGTCGTCGAGCACGCCGAGAGCATCGAGACGAGCATCGAGGCGGGCAAACGCCGCCGCCACGTCATCGACGCGACCGGCGGCGAGCGCCGCGGCGATTGCGCGCTCGCGCTCGGCGACGGCGCGCGCGTCATCGGCGGCGAGTCGTGCGCGTATTTGTCCGAGTACCAGATCAACGCCGCCCCCTCGCGCGAACGCTTCGATCACGGCGGCGAGCGCCGAGACTAGCGCCGTCAGCGCGGCGAGCATGTCGTCGGCGTGCGCGCGCGCGTCACCTGTCCTTAGCCTTACCGACGTTGAGCGCGAGCGCATCGACGATCTTATAAAGTCGACCCGCGATCGCGTCATCGGCCGGCGTCGGCGTGATAGCGGCGATCGCCGATGCGATCGTGACGATCGACGTCAGCACGACGATCCAATTGTCGGCGAGCCACGACATCGACCACCCGTCGCCGCCGGTCGCCGCTGCTACGGTCGCGGCTGTCGCCGCCGCTGCTAGTGTCGTCGGATTCATGCTCCCTCCGTCGTCGCCGTGTCAGTCGGCCACCACATCGGCCGGCAGAATATCACACCCGCGCGACCGTCGAGCCACGCGCCCGATCGCCGCCTGATAGCGTCGCCGAGCGATCGGCTCTGAGAGCTAGAGCAGTCGATGATCTCCCAAGTCTGCGGATCGTCGCCGCCGCGGACGATCCACCCGGTGTGACCCTGCGACCCGCCCTTGTCCGCGTACGCGAAGATCGACCAGTCGACCGGGTCGCACTGCCTGACCATCTCTTGCGGCCCGGTCGCGTCGGCGACGATTGCGCCCGTATGCAACCACCACGGCACGCCCGCGCGTGCAAGCCAATCGTTGCCGCCGGCTTTGCGTCGCAGTAGTGACCACGAGACGAACGCGGAGCAGTCGCAACCAAACCCTTCGTCGGGCGCCTTTGCGAACCATAGGCCGTTAGCAGCGCCGGCGCCGAGCACATAGTCGACATCGGCGCCGGTCGTCGCGGCGACGACGCGCGCGGCGACCTCGCGCTCGTCGGGTCGGGTCGCCGCCCATAGCGCGCAAAGTGTCGCATTCCCCGGCCAACCGTCCGCAGTCAGACCGGCGAGCGTCTGGAACGCCTCGACGGCGTCGGCGAGTTGAGCCGTCGAGATGTAACCGAGACGGAGCTCGATCGGATCGACGCCCGCCGGGATAGCATCGGCGGCGACGAGCTCGCGCGCGAGTCGCTCGGTCGCGATCTGGTTTCGTTGCATCGCGGCGAGCGCGCCACGCTTACTCATCGCGCCACCTCGGCGCGCGTCTCTAACACGACGATCCGCTCGCGTACCTCGCCGACTTTCGCGTCAACCTCACCCGACAACCCATCGATCCGACCATGCAAGCGCGCGCGGCTCTCGCTGCCGATTTCGACCGATTTTTCGACGCGTTCAAGCCGATTTGCGACGGTGTCGAGCCGGTGCAATACGCGCTGAGTGTCGCGCGCGCCGCGGATTAGCAGGCCGACGAACGACGCCGCGCCGCCGATCGTCATCGTCACGAGCTCGGCATGTTCAGCAAACCAGCCTGTCATATCATCCCCTTACAGTGTCAGCATGTCGGCGACCTGCGCGCCGGCCCATAGCGTGATCGATTGGTGCGAGGTCGTGACGACGAGCTCGGTCGCCGCGGCGATCGCCGGCGTTATTTCGATCTGTCGGTTGAGATTAACGGCCGGAGTCGGCGCGATCGCGCTTGATGTCGTCGCCGTATATTGCCCCCACCCGCTCGCGTACATCGGCCAGGACATCGACGGCGTGCTCGCGCTGTCGACGTGAAAGCGCACGAGCACGCCGTCGACGGTGCCGGTAAGATCGACGGTGCTCGTCAGGTCGATCCCTGGATCGACAGACCAGATCGGCCGGCACTGCGTGACCGTCGCGCGTAGATGCGTCGCCGCCGGCGCGATCCGCACAAGCGCCGCGCGACCCGCTGGGCGCGTCCACGACAGCATCGCGCAACCGACATAAGGCAGGGTCGCGACGTTGATCGGCCATGACTCGGCGGCGAGCAGCAACGCGACGGTCGCGGGACGTGTCCACGCCGCCGGAAATACCGGCGACTCGACGAGCGGCGACGTCGGATCGGCGGCGTGTAGGTTTGGCAATCTCGGCGAGCGTTTGATCATCAAAACGACTCCGGCCAAATCATGATCGCTAGGATCTGGATATCGGCGACACCGGCGCCGGTCGCCTCGATCGCCACGTCGACATAGCGCGACAGACCCGAGCCGGCCGGCGCGACGGTCGCCGGTGCCGACTCGATATCGCCGCTCGCGTCGAGCCTCACCGTCGCCGACGTGTCGCCCGATAGTGTGATCGTAATCGCGTTAGGCACCACCGGTCCCGCCGTCAGAGCGATCGCCTTGCACAGTAGCCGCACACTCGATCCATACCCGGCGAGCATGATCCGCGATTGTGGCAGCGTCACCGAGTGCGCCGCGGCGACCTCGGTCGACGGATCCCCCGATGTCGAGTCAGCGACCATACTCAGCGCGTTTTGCTTGCGGTCGTGCCATACGGCGAGCGACGAGCGGCGACAGCGATCTAAAAACTCTTTGTGCAGCGGCGCGCCGGCGACGCCTTCGAGCACGCCGTCGTCGTACGCTCTGAACCCGCTGTTAGCGGCATCACTCGCCGGGATCGTCGTCGGCTCGGGATAGATACAGTACGCCATCGGCACGACGACGATCGGCGCGACCGTCGTCAGTACGATCTTAAGATGCTTAGTCGCCGCGGCGATCGTATACGGACCGTCGACGACGTGACCGCTCGCGCCGGTCGAGCCGGTGACGGTGCCGATCGCGGCGTACGCCGCGCCGGGGATCGTCGTGTCGACGCTCTCGTAATACGTGCGCGTGACCACGGCGCCCGCCGTCGCGGCGAGCTCAAACCGATACGGCAGCGAGTCGGCGCTCGGAACGACGGGGAATATGTACGTCGCGAGCACGACGCCGCCGACCGTCGCGTAATCATCGACCGGCAAAAATTGCGCGAGCGGCGGCGAATGGTAAAGCCATACCGCGTTAAGATTCCGCATCGCGACGCGCAACGGCTCGACGGCGAGCGGCGGCAAGATAAACGCCGACGGTTGACCGATCGACAGCGCCGGCGGGATCGGTCGTGTCATATCCAAGTCCCTCCGTCATCGACGTGCGAAAACTCGATCTGATAAACGGTCGCCGCGGCTGTCTCGGGCAACGTCGCGTAAGTTTTCGACGCCGTCGGCACGAGCACGCCGGCGATCGCCGCGATCCCGAGCTCGCAAACGAAACCCGTATCCGTGACCGCGTCGATCGTTAGGTAATCCGCGGCCGACTCCGTCCCGCCGGGATCGTAAATCAGCAACGGAAACGACGCGCCGGCCTGCGCGAGCGTATAGCGGCAGTGTTCGTACCATCCACGATCGACCTCGATCGATACGCCGGGAGTGTACGCCGTGACCAGCATCGACGGCGACAGCGCGCGCGAGCCGACCGACGCCGACGCGGCGACGGTGAGCGTCGTCGACAGCGTGCGTAGATCGGTAGCGCGACCGAGCACGACGGCGGCGCCGTCGTATCCGCTCGCGCCGGTCTGCCAATCGTAGATCGCCGGATGCGTCAGCTCTAAATTGACGACGTCGCCGACGTGCGCGTCGATGTTCGGACCGACGCGGATCGCAAGCGTTTGGATCGTCGGTTGCGTTGCGATCCATGCGCCGACAAGTTGCGTCGCGATTTCGAGCACCGTGTCGCGGTCGTCGTGCGCGATGGCCCACGATTGCTCGACGGTGCCGATCGTGTCGACTGACGAGCGATCCGTGATCACGATCTCGGCGCCGCTGTCGAGCCTGAGCCGGACGAGATTCGACGGGCGCGCGCGGTCGAGCACTTCGACCGGCGACTCGGCGAGCGTCAGCAAGTCGGCGTCGGTCACGCTGCCGACGGCGCCGCCGCCGCCGAGCGCCGTCGACACGGCATGCAGCTTGACCGAGCGATACGCGTCGCCGACGTCGACGCGCGCGACGATGGCGTGCGCCGTCAGCGCGAGCAACCCGTCGAACATGTCGACGAGCGATCGCGTCCCGGTCGTCGTCGACAGCGTTAGCGACTGCAACGCGCCCGCGTTGAGCTTTTGAAACGAAGCTTGCGCGACCCTGTCGGCGGCGATCCCGTACCCCTGCGCGCGCGGTAGCGTGTCATAAACTGGATCGCGTAGTCCCGCCGTCCCGCTGGAGTGTAGATGCTCCAGCGCGACAGCGCCGACGGCGCCCGTCGCCGAGTACAAAACCTCGGCGGTCGCGCCGATGACCTCGATCGGCGTCATCGAGTCGCCCGACGCCGATGAAAACGATCCGACATACAGTCGCCCCTGTATGCTGCTGACTGTTTGGCAGATGAGACGCGCCGTCTTCGCCTCGCCGACGCGGATCTGTACCGTCGCCGGCGCGTCGACGAGCGCCGCCTCGCCGTCGTCGAGCTCGATCGTTAGTCCGTAGATCGACGACGTCGTATCTTTTGCCGGTCGATTTGGCGCGTCGTATGTCATCCAAGGCAGCGCGAGACTGTGATCGATACCCGCCGCCGCCGGCAGGTAGACGCGTTGATTGAGCACGACGCCCGACGTCCCAGGTTGATCGCTGGTCAGATACGCCGAGATCCGCGAGTTGACCACCGGCGTCGTGATCGCGACGTGCGCGACGTATCGGCCGGCGGCTGCTGTCGCCGCGTCGCCCTTCGTCGGGATGGGCCACGACCACGCGCCGATCCGAGCGGTCGCCGGCGGTCCGAGCGCGGCGAGCGCGACGGCGAATGCGGCCGTGACAGCGCCGCGGAGCTCGGCGCCCGTATACAGCGCGCCGGCGACGAGCGCGGCATACGGCGACCACGTAATCGCATGCGCCCATTGTTGAACGCCGGCGCTGTCGTTTAGCTCGATTTCGATCTTATACAGCGCCGAAATCGGCGCCGTCGTGCGCGCGACCGTGTCGCGTACCGTCCCGCTCGCGCTTGCCTGTAACTGTCGCGCGAGCCGACGGTCGAGCGAGCTCGCCTCAAATCGAAAACCCGCCGCGATCCGTTGTGGTCCTTCCTCGATGTATCCGCGCCAAACACAAACCACGTTGCCGGGATCGCCATACTGCGAGCCGGGAACGCGCGCCGCCGGATCGACGGCGTACGCGTACAGTGTGACCTCGCGACCGATCCACCATCGCGGCGAAGATGTGACGATCCCTGCGGCCGAGCCCATGTCATGGGCGTACGCTAGACCGCCGGCCGTCCCGCGCGCGCCGACGACGAACGTCGTACCCGTGCGGTTGGTGTACGTCACCCGCTCGACGCCGAGATATGCGGCGCCGGTCGCCGGCCATGCGCCGTTGTCGTCGACGGCGATCGTCATGTCGCCGGCGGCGACGGGCGCCGTCAGTCGCGCAGTGTTCGCCGGCGCGAGCAACGCCGCGCGCACGGTCGGCGTATCTAGCAGCGCAAAACCGAGCGACAGACCGACGCCGACGCCGCGCGAGCGGTCCAGATCCGAGCCGACCGGCGCCGAGTCGTCGATCACGAGTGACCCGTCCTCGGTCGAGTAGTCGGCGAACGGTCCGAGCCCCGGCAAAGTTAGACCGAGCTCGCGCTCGGCGAAAACGCAGTCGATCCCCGCGACCGTCAGGCAATAGACGACGCCCCACCCGTACCGCGTCGCGGCGTAGACCTCGGGCAGACTCATCGCGGCACCGCCACGACGACGCCGAGCCGCGCGAAACGCTCGCCGGCGCCGTATGTCTCGATCTCCGGTGTCGATACGATATAGCCGTCAACGTAGCCGTCGGGATTCGCCGGACTATACGCCGCGGGATTTGCGCCCTGAATGCGGACGCGCCCCGTCAGCGCGTACCCGCCGCCGTCGCCGACAGACTGCGCGATCTGCGGACCGTACGCCGTCGATGTCAGATAGAGCGACGACCGGAAAAGATCGACGTTGCCAAACCCGAGCGCGACGGCGCGACCGTGTCGGTACTGCGTAAGCTCGACGCGGTCGCCCGGTGCCAGCGGCTCGCACTCATACCCGACGAGCTCGATCCACCCGCTCGGCAGCGCGTCGGCCGTGTGCGAGGCGGCCGGCGGGTATAGCGCCGACGCAAAACCGAGCACGTCGCCGGCGCTGCCGTACATGAGCAGCGTAAACGGCGCGCCACTAGATATCGTCACGACGCCCGCGGTCGCCGTGATCGAATAGACGCCGGCGAGCGCCGCGGTCGCATTCGTCGCGAGCGTCGCGAGCGCGTCAGACCATCGGCCCGATGCGTTGATCCGTACGCGCACGACGCCGGCGCCCTCGTCGATCCCAATCGTGTGATAGGTGTCCATCGTCTCGACGACGCCCGACGGCGCGCCGCTGCCGTACAGATAAGACTCGCAGTGGCTCATAACGACGATCCCGCCGCCGTGACCGACAGCCGAAAGATTTTCGGCGCGATAGCGTCGACGAGCACGGCGCCCGCGGCGAGCTCGATCCACCTCGCGCCGTGCGCCTGATAGACGGCGAGCCGTCGCGGATTTCTCGCCGTCGCCGCGATCGCAGTCAGTCGCGCCGCGTCGGCGACCGACCCCTGCGCGCGGACCGTCGGCGACGATCCGGCGAGCCCCGGTACGAACGGGCGCACCGATTGGACCGCGCTCGCGTCGCCGTCGTCGCCGCTAAATTGCAGCGCGCGCTCGACAGACCAGAACGCCGGACCCTGCGCGCCGCGCGTCGACAGCCCCCGAAACGGCGCTGATGTGCCGTCGGCGCCGTCGGTACCCGTCCACGTCGCCGCCGTGACCGTCGCCGACATCATAAGCGCCCCCCAATCAAGGTTCGGCGCCCATGTCGCCGCCGGCGGTCCGCTAACCGAGAACGAAATAACGGCGCCGCCGTTCGCACCCTGAGCCCATGTCCATAGAAACAACGCCACGCCGACCCACGGTCGCGCGGCGTCGTTGCACCACGCCGTAAAATCGACCGCGGCGTGATACGCGCTCGGCTGTCCCGTGTGCGCGTAGATGTCGATCCCGGCGCCGATCGTGACCGTGACCGTCGCCGCCGACCATGGCGACGTAGTTTCGAGCGATAGCATCAAACGCCGCCCGCGGTAGCTAGTCCGGTCGTCCGTAGTGATTTGAGCGATCCCGCGACCGATTTTCCGACCTGCTGATGCGTCCCGAAAACAAACCCGGCGCCAAAATTGACGACGACCGGCGCCGCCGTCGTCGGCGCCGCGTCGGCTGTCGTCGTCGCCATCGCGGCGCCGGTGCCTGTAGCGGCGCCGACACTCGCGCCACCCGCGGCGCCGCCGCCGATAACGCCGCCGGCAACGCCCGCATACAACGCCGCGGCGGCGCCGTGCGCGGCCATTTGCGGGATATTTGGGTAGCTCGCGATCGCTTTCGCGGCTTCCATGATCGCCAAGATCGCCGCCTTTCGCCGCTCGGCCGACTCGACCGCGGCGGCGCGGCGCGCTTCAAACTTCTCGGTTATCGCGGCGCGCTCTTTTTCCGTTTTCGCGGTCGCGAGCTCTAGCCTGTGCGCGTTGTCGATCCCGGCGAGCGATCGTTTTGCCTCGGCATCGGCGAGCCCGACGAACGCCGATTGACCGACAGACAACGCGTCTTGCATTGCCGTTTTTGAGTTGGTGAACGATGTCGCCACCGCGGCGCCGAGCGCAGGCAGCGCGCCGAGCACGTTACCGACGGCCGATCCGGTGTTTCCGATCTGCGTTTGAAGCGTTTGAAGCTGTCGCGTCGCGTCGGCGATGTTGGCGGCGCGCGCCGCGGCGGCTTCCTTTGCGTCGGCGGCGGCTTTCTTTGCGGCGTTGTCGTTTAGCGCGACGATCTTTGTCATGTCCGCTTCGAGCTCGTCGAAGATCGATTGATCGCCGGCGATTTCAGACTCGCGCAATTTTTGGCGCAGCTTGAGACGCTTTGTCTCGGCCGTGACGACGATCGCCGTTATCGCGTTCTCGCGACCCCTCGCCGTATTGACCGCGCGCGCCGCCGCTTTCGTCGCGTTGGATTCCTCGCGATCGATCAACGCGATCCGCGCGTCGAATAACTCAGCCTCAGACGCGCCAAACGCCGCCGCGCGCGCAATCCGCGCCCGTTGTGCGGCGATGTCGCTCGACGCCGCGGCGGCGGCAGCGCGTCGAGCTCGCGCGCGTCTCTTGGCGCGAGCGGCGGCGCGCTTGGCGGCGAGTTTTGCGATTAGTGCGTCGGCTCGTTTGACCGCGGCGGCGGCGGCGGCGGCAGCGGCGGCGGATCGTTGTGCGTCAATTGTGATTCCGTCGACGTCGGCGCGTATTTTTCGCGCCGCGCGATCAAAGGCACCCGGCAACGCCGCAACCTCGGCGACAATCGCGACGCGGTACGCCTCGACGTCGCGAACATGTTTGGCAAAAATCGCTTTGACGCCGGCAAGATCGCCGCGCGCCGCTGTTATCGCGGCGGCGGCGGCGGCGGCGATCCCGTCGCCGAGACTGAAAAACGCGACGCGAGTAGGTATCAGCGAAAACTTGATCAGCGCGAGCAACCCGCGCGCGGTATCCGCGATCGTGTTTGTAAACTCGGCGAGAGTGTCGACAGCCTCGGCGGCGGCGCCGCCGACAGCCTCGGCGATGTTGACCTTCAATCGTAAAAACGCGTTCGACAACGACGCGAGCGCCCGATCTTGCTCGTCGTATAGCGTCGTCGATCTCTCTTGCGTCGTGTTTAGGCTATCAGTGATCAACTTAAGCGCGATCTGTCGCTTCTCGTATTCGCTGACTTGATCGGCCGATATGCCAAGGCGCCGCGCGTAATTCGTCACCTCGGCGCCGGCGTCTACAAAAGTGCCGACGCTTGCCAGTACGCGAGTGCGACCCGACTCGACAGCGCGCGCGAACGCTTGCAGCGCGTCATCGCCGGATTTGCCCATTGTCGTTGCGCGCCCGGTGAGCTCGCGAAGTTGCGCGCCTGTAATGTTCGCCGACAAGCCGACCGACCGGAGCGTTCCGGCGAGCTTTGCGACGTTCTCGGCGCCGATCCCCCCGACATCCTCAGCGATGTCGAGCGCGCGTTGTAGACCCTGACCACCTCTCGCGCCGAAAGCAGCATCGGCCGATGCGACAAGACGATTCGTTTCGATCGTCATTTGCGTGATTTTGACCGCGGCGGCGGCGGCGGCGGCGCCGATCGCCGTAACGCCGACGGCGGCGGCAGCGGCTGTCCCGGCGATCCCGCGCGGACCGAGCCCCGCCGACAGCGTATTGACGCCGCCGATTAGATCGCCGCTGACGATTTGCGAAAACCCGCCACGGAGCGCGGTCAATTTTGCGCGCGCCGTACTCGCCGCGCCGCCGATCCCGCGGATCGACTTGCGCGCTTTTTTGCTCGCGCGCTGAGTTTGATCGATCCCGCGATAAGTGACCTGGACCTGGACGTTATTGGATGCGGTCGTCACGGGATCGCCTCACTCTATCGCGCAGCGTAATGACGCCAAACGTCGCCCATGCGGCGAGCTCGTCGGCGGCGATAGTACCGCAGAGGTCGTGTTGCTGCCATAACGCAACGACCGAGCGCCACCATGGCGACCTCATGACGTAGTGCGGACAATGCGACCACGCGCCGCCGGGTAGATCCTGAGCGGGCACGTTCTCGCACGGTCCCGACGCGCATCGGCAGCGGACGATCCGGCGCAGCATCGAACCGCCGACTTCAAACCCGGCGAGATAGCGCGCCGCCGTCGCCATCGTTTGCGGTACGCCGCCGATCGTTAGTCGTCGGCGGCTGAGGTAAAATTACCCCACGTCACTTGCTGAATCGCGACGCACAAAGGGATCGCAACGCGAGGATGCAAACACTCGCGCGCCGCTTTCGCCGTCGCCGCGTCGCCGTCGATCGCTATCAGCGCGAGCCGCACGATCCCGTCGATCGTCTCGGCCGGCGTCGCGCCGTCCCATCGCTGAGACTCGACCCACGTCAACGGTCGCACCGTGTAGCGCGTCGCGTCGGCGCCCGCCTCGCAATCGTCGCCCGTGACCATCGTCGGCTCGTCGTATTCGACCGGCGTCGAAACGCACGGATCGGCCGAACAAAACAAGTCGACGGCGTCGCGCGACGCCATCGCAAACCATGCCATTTTCTGCCCCCTGCTATCGCGGCCGGCGCCGCGGCGTTACCCCTGCGAAATCCGAAAAATTGAGTCGATCGGACATGTCGCCGCCGTCTCGCCGGGAATGTCGCTTGTGTCGCCCGAGTACGTACCGGCTTCCAATTCGACGCTATAGCGGACGAGCTCGTCGGCCTCGACCGGCGCCGCCGTGACGATCCCGCTCGGAATCAATACCGAGAACATGCGACCCGCGCGCGAGCCGCACTCGACACCCCAGGAAATGCGCGTACCGAGCTCCAAAGCACTCTGCCAAACATGCGCGCCGGTATTACCGGCGACGCCGGCGGCGTCGTAAATCGGATCGGTCGACTTGTGCGGCGCCGAAAATGCCGCCGTGATCGTCGGTCGCACGATAGTGACCGACTCGATCCCGCTGTCCGCTGAGTGGCAGACGATCGTTCTGAGGTCACCCGCGGACCATCCGACGGTGACGTCTTCCAATCCGCAGTAGGTCGCGCCGCCGAGCGTCACGCGCCCGTTACTTGTGCCGATGACCTGCGGGATGCGGTCGTGCGCGTCGGGAATGACCAAACCGCCGATCGTTTTGTCCGCGATGAAATCGTAAAATCGAAACGTGAACTCGACGGTCGGAGTCTCGGCCGCATTCATCGTCAAGGTAAACGATTCGCAAATCGCGCCGATCAAACGGTAGCCAAACTCGACGTCCTGACCCTTCCATCGGATCGACATCGGGACGGGTTGCTCGGCGCTCTGCCACCCGGTCGCCGTGCCGTATACGTTCGCGGCATTGTCGGCGACGGTGTTTGTTGACGCTTCGAACAGCGTCAGATCTACAGTCGTCGCCGGTGCCGGCGTCGCCGCTTTCGTTTTGATGAATCCCGATTGAACGGTCGTTGTCGTCGCGGACAATCCGGTGAGTATGTATTGCCCCGCCTTTTGATCGCCCGATATGGCGGCGCTGTCGACCACGACCGACGTCGACGTCGTACCCGCCGCGGTCACGCCGGCGGCGGCGTAGGGTGAGCACGCGAGCTGTTCGCCGCCGCGCCAAAATGAAGTATTTTTCAGGCTTGTCGTCGCGCCGGTAATGTTGCTCGCATAACTGCCCATCGCGTTAGCCATCAGCACGAGCGCCGGCGGGATCACCTCGTCGCCGACGGGCGCGCCGCCGGGATCCTCGTTCGTCGGATCGTAACCGGCGACGAAACCCGACAACGGCAGCGTCAGCGTGATCGATCCGCTGCGCCGACCGACGATCCGCTCAGCCGCGGCGCCGACTTGCCCAACCATCAGGTCAAGCTCGGATACCTCGGTATCAAACGTCACCGACGGTTGTTCCGCTTTGATATAAACGAAATCGCCCGCGGTCGTGTTTTCGGTAGCGAAATTGGCTTGCAGCGCAAAACCGACGCTTGAGTCTGTCCAGTAAGTCGCCATGAGGTCATGCTCCGTATTCAAAAATGACGCGCGCCGTGCGCGATACTAGCAGATCGCCGTCGTCTATAAGAGTACCGATCGCGAGGTCTGTCTCGATTTTGGACGCGCCGATCGTGTTAGTCGCGATCCAATCGTACAGACCCGACGCGATCGTCTCGGCGTCGTCGAGCGCGCGCGGCAATGCGCGCCCCTGCGGATCGACGTAGTAAACATCGATCGTGATCACTGTCTCCCAATCCGCACACGTTCGGCCGGCGTTGACCCGTCGCCCGCCGGTACCCGACAGCACGACAGCGCGCGAGCCTCGCAACGCCGTGCGCTGCCCGACGAGCGCGCGAAATCGATCGTCGGGCGACGCCGGGTCACTGACCGGCAATGCCTCGATCGTGTCGACGAGCTCGGCGAGGATGCCTCGGGTCGTCGTCGCCACTAGCGGATCGTCCTGATCGAATACAGCGGTCGATCGTTCGCGACCGTCTCGCCGTCGTCGTCGCCGTCGTACTCGCGCAAACCGGCGACGACGGCGCGCAGTGAGTCGTCGAATGCGAAACGCATCTCGCGCAAGATCGACACGAGGTCGCCCGTCGGCGCGATCCCGCAATCGGCGAGCACATAGCGCACGCCCGATTGAATGACCTCAGAAAACAGGTTAGACGCGCCGCTATATAGCCACGGGCGCCGACCCGTCGCGTCGAGTGCGTGCTCGATCTTCGCGTTGACCCGGTCGGCGACATCGACGCAAAACGCGCGACTTCGCTCGTCTTGGAAAACCGCCGACAGTACGCGCGCGACATCGGCCGCGGCGCATTGTTCCCACGTCCACCGGACGACGGCAGCGCCAAGAACCGCGCGCTCGACGACGCCGCCGGCGTCGGTCGCGACGAGCTCGACGCGGTATCCCTCGCCGATGGTCGCAGACACGGCGGCGAAAGTGATCGTCGAAGTGAGCCCGACGACGGCGTCGCCGGTGTCGAGCGCGACCGGAAGATCGGCGGCGAGATAAAGTCGATCGCTTGCCGCCGACTCGATCCGCGCGAGCTCGCGTACGTACGCGACGCCGTCGTTAGTGATCGACAGCCGATCGCCCGCCGACATTCCCGCCGACGAGACGACATCGAAGTACGCCGCCGACTGCGCGACGACCGTCGTCGACGCCGTCGGCAATGCCACGACGCCCGCCACGATAAGCGACGACGATCGGTCGTACAGTTTAGCGGTCAACGACGCCGGGACTAACCCGGCGCCGCTGTACCACTTGAAACTGATCGCTTGATCGGTTCTTAGCTCGATCACGGCACGTTGTTGCCTATGATCCCGTATTCATAGGCTTTTACGTAGAACGACGCCTGAAAGCGAGCAACGAAATTGACGAACAAGCCGTCGTCGCTTTCGCGCGTGATCAACGTCGGCGCCTCGGACATCCAGATCCCGACGGGCGAGAGGCGCTTATTCAAAAGCCACCAGTCTGATCCGTCGACCGTCAGAGGGTAGACGACCACGTCGGCGTACTGCCGAAACGTGTTCGACTGCATGTCGGCGCCGCTGAGCTCAGAGGTAATGAGTTCTTTAGCGGTCCGCTCGTTTTCCGGTCCGACGACAAGGACGAGATCCTCGCCGGCGCCCATGTTCATAGGCAACGCTTGCTGATTGCGATACTCGCGCAGCAAAGATCGCGCCGCCGACAAACTCGCCTCGGCGAGCGCCGCGACGCCGAGATTGTTCTGCACGCCGGCCGCGGGAGTCGTCAGCGCGTAACCCTGGCCCGTGTCGCAAAAGGCCTGTCCCGCCCCGACACCGCCGGCAGTAGCGACCGCCATCGGATGAGGTAGCGTGAACGTGGATTCCAGGCCGTCAAAAAACAGCTTGTTGATGTTCTGAGCGGCGGCGTTCGCCAACTGGCGCCCGACGTCCTCGGCGAGATTCATGCTCCAGTTGAGCTGAGCCCACGGGATCGAATGTTTCAGCGCGAACGCCTGCTGATCGATGCTGCTGATACCCGACGTCAAATCGCTGGCGGCGACGGCAGTCGTAGCCGACGAGACAGCAGTCGCGAGCCCGCCCGCATTGGATGCCATGAGTCGAGCCGTGCCGCCCTCGTAATCGAGAACCTCGCAACATCGCGCGTAGTCCTCGGTCGAATTTGCGAGCCCGTCGACGAACGTTTGCTGTGCAATCTGTTGCACATTTGCCAATGAGTTAGCCATGAGTCTTACCTTCTCCGGTGCATCGTACCCGCGGCGCGCGCGGCGTCGATTCGTTTTGCGCGCTCTTTACGCGCGGCGTTGTAATCGTCTTGAGTTTTCACGAACACGATCGCCCCGCTGTGATACCCCGAAACGGTGTGCAAGCCATCGAGCTCTGCCCAGCCTTTCCCGAGCCACTGCGCGCGGACGCGTGACTGTTCGCCATCGGGGAGCGTCGGATCCATAACGGCCGCGACCCACCCCTCGGGCAATCCGAGCACGACGCCCGGTGACGACCGGCGAGCCGTCGCCGCCGCGCGCCGACGTTTGCGCGCGTCCTCGATCGCGGCGGCTGTCGGTAGCACGAGCTCGTCGGGCTCGATCGGTTTTTCTTTTACCGCTTTCGCGGCTCGTTTGCGTGGCATAGTTTGCCCTCCGTCGGCGAGTGTATACCCGATCGCAGTCGCGCGCGAGTGCAGATCGTCGCCGGCGACCGGCGGCGCGACCGGCGGCGGCGTGCGGCGCGACTAACTGTCGAACATGCGCGCGAGTGATTTCGCGTTTATCAGCGTCGACTTTCGCTTACCTGTCAGGATTTCGGCGACCTTGCTCGACCGCGCGACGAGCGCCGCCGCCGGCGTCGCCGCCGGGATCGTCTCGGGTCGGCGTACCGTCTCGGGATGATCGCCGATCCACGTCTCGAGCTCGCGCTGCCCCTCGGTCGTGCGAACGTCGATGTCGGGCACAAATCCGCGATAGTGACCGAGCACGCCGGCCCGGTCGAGCGCCGCGTCGCGCAGCTCGCCGCGCAGTCGCCCGCGCTCGGCGTCGACCTCGGCGCGCCATTCCGATCGGTCGTGCTCTAGTCGCTCGGCCTCACTCATGCTCGCCGCCGCCGCCTCGGCCGCGGCTGTCGCCGCCTCGGCCGCGGCTGTCTCGGCGGCGACCTTGTCGGCGAGCAGCGTCTCGATCTGCGTTTGCAGCGCGGCGACCTGTAGCGACATCGGCCGATTGTGAGCCATGTCCGACGTCGGCGCGGCGTCGATGCTCGCCGGCGGCGCCGGTGTCTCGACTGCGTCGGTCGTCTCTGTCGGTGTCTCGATATCCATACTATCCCCCTGCTATCAAAGTCGCGGCGGCGTACCGCGGCGCAAATCGCCCATGATTTGACGCGTCGTCAGTATTGATCCGGTCGTGTCGGCGACCTGGGTTTTTGTCGCACTCATCGCGCGCCCGATGTCGGCGGCGAGTACAAGCGTCGTCGCCGAGCCCATCGCGATGATTTCGTTGTCGGTAGGCTGGATCAAGTTGACGCGCAAACGCCGCCAAACCTGCGACGCCTTCTTTCGATTTGCTACCATGACGCGCTGATTAGCGCCGCCGCGCTTCCGTTTTCGCGTCATCGACCCGAGCGACCGGCCGGCAAACTCGACGACGGCGCCCTTGATCCCGTAATTGCGAACCCGCAACCCGCCGAGCATCCCGCCGGTAATGACGCCGGGAACGCCCTTGACGGCGCCGTGAAACACGGCCGACGAGCGCCACCCCTGGCGTTTATTACCGACGGCGGCAGCGTAGCTTTTGCTGACGATATACGGTCGTTTATGCGAGTACGGTCGCGGCGAGCCGACGTACTGACCGCGACGCGAGCGATCGCGAGCCGTGCGCGCCAAACGCGACACGACGATCAGTGCGCGCGAGACGCGCTCAAGCGCCGGCCCATCGTCGGCAGTAATCGCGTTTTTGATCGTCTTGCCACCGATCCGCACTTCGATCGGGTCGTCGTTAACCATCGGCGCCCCCCATCGGCGGCGACGTAACAGCCGCGGCCGGCGACAAACCGAGCGCGTCGATCTCTGCGAGATTCTGCTTGATGCGACTTATCGCGCCCGCCCTCGACAAGCCGTCGCGGCTCATTAGGTAGTCGACCGGCGACAGCGTGCCGCTAGTCATTTGTAGCTGCATAGCCTGAGCCTCGTGCAGCGGATCTGCGTATGGCATATGACGAGCAAACCGCAGCGCGATCCCGATGTCGATCGGGATCTGTACCGGGTCGATCGTGTTGGATATACGCGCGATCAATCGCAACAAGTCGCGCTCGGCGCCCTCAAAAATCGAGATGAACCGATGCGATGCGTCGGCGCGGTCGCGAGCGTCTGCCGATCGTGCCGATGCTGTCGTCGATGTGTTGTTTTTCAGAAATGCGTCGGGGCTCAAATCGAACATCGAACAAAGCAACCGCAACCGCGATTCGTTCCAGTTTGTGATCTGCGATAGCGGAGGATGACCTTGGACGATCTTCAGCTCGGGCGCCGGCGCGCTCGGGTCCATTGAATACAGCGCGAGCACCTTCTCGGGTCCTACCTGCAATTCTTCGACCATCTGGCCCATTTGCGCGCCCTGTAAGACACGTTGACCCCACGCCTGAGTGTGAACGAGTAACTCGGTGTCCGACTCCGAAATCATGAGCGCGACCGCGGCGTTCAAAATCGCATCGTTGATCGGCGACTCAAAACGACCCGGCATCGGCGCCTCACTTCGCACGCCGACCGCCGGGATCATCCCGAGCCCGTGCGCGATGTCGTCGCCGATGACCGGACGCACGCCGCCGTCGACCTCGTAATACGCCGACTCGTGATCTAGGTGCATGCGACCGTAGACGACGGCGCCCGCCTCGTTTTGAACGGGGATCTTGATGTCGACGGCGCGCGCCGACTGTAGATCCCGCGCGCGCAATAGGTCGCCGTAAGTGATCGAAAACTGCCACGGCGAAAACGAGCGGACGATGTACTCGCCGCCCGGTTGTCGAATCGGCACGATGATAATCGTCTGCTGGACTAGTAACTCGCGATGGGCGAGCAGCATCGCGCGGTCGATCTGAGACTCGGCGTATAGGCGCCGCAATTTTTGGAACACTGCCGAGCTCGTCGACGCGTCGCCAAATCGCCGCACGACCGGCCGCGCGTACAGAGACGCACTGAGCTCGTGTGCGTATCGCTGGACGAGTGGCACATACCTTTCTTGCAGCCCACGCGTCCGCGGAAACACCCGCCGCAATTCAGCCGCGATCGATCGATAGTCGCCGCGCAATAGCTCGTCGAGCTGCAAACTGCGCGCGCGAAATTTTGTCTCGTCGATAACGTCGACGTCGCCGCCGTATAAAAGCATCGGTTTACCTCGCGCGCTCGTCGGCGACGTGCGCGCAGTATAGATCAAAAGTGCGCGACGTTGGGACCGTCGTTTTTGCCGACGAACAGACCATCCGGCCCGCGCGTATTCCGTAGCGGCAATCGCCCGCCGTGCAAATCCGCAAACCGGAGCCCCGCGACAATCGCATAACGGCAGCAGTCGATCGCGTGATCAGTCACATTATCCTTATAAAATCGGTCAGTTGGCACCCCTGCGCGGTCGGTCGTGTGTCGATATCCGAGCATCGACGGAATGATCCCCCACAGATCGCCGTCGTACTCGCGCCGCAGTTTCGACGAGAACACGAGCCGCGGCGGCGAGTCGACCGGGTCGAGCATGTCGCCGATCGCCCTCACGCCGTTTTTGATATATTGATCGTGTTTCGTCGACAGCGGCATAACGATCGTCCGACGCGGACCGTAGACGCCGCGGATCCACATATTCTCTAGCGGTACCGCGCGATCGCCGGCGATCAGGTACGGCGCCTGAGTGTATCGATCGATGAGCTCGCGTACCGAGCGCCGCCAATGACCCGACGATCGCGGCTTGTCGACGACCTCGTCGACGGCGATCCAACGCCCGTCGGCGAGCACCTGAAAAATAATAGCGACCGCGCGAGAGACACCCCAATCGACGCCGACGACCCATCGCGCCGCCGGGTACTGTCGCCAATCGTGATCGACGACGTGTCGATCCAAATCAAAATCGAACACGACCGACGACGGGCGCAACGCCCGCGCGAGACACTCCTGAGCGAACCGGCGCGCACTCATCGCACGCCGCCACGACTCGATCACGTCGCGCCCTAGGTGCGGATTTTCGTAACTCGTGCAAGCCGTGACGTACCACGCCGGATCGCGTTCCTGCTGTCGATCGTGGAATAGACGCGTGATCCCGCGCAGGCCGTTCGGCGAGCTCGCGACCGCGATCCCTGGATACGGACACGGCAAGCGGACCGCGGCGGCGATCGTCTCCCATACCGTCAGCGGATCGGCCTCGGACCAGCAAACCTCGTCGAGCGCGACCCATGCGAGATTTTGACCGCGCAGCTTGTCGACGCGTTCATATCCGCGCCATGTAATCGTTGCACCATTCCGCAATTCGATCACTTGATCGGCGCGACTGTAGCGCGTGACGTAATCGACGCCGGTCGCCTCGCGTAGCGTCTGCAAGTGATTCGACAAAAACGGCAATAAGTTGCGCGTCAAGTCGCGCTCGGTCCGACCTAGCAGCGCGCCTGGTACGCCTGGATTAGCGAGCGCGCGCAGTAGCACGTCCAAACATAGCGTCCACGATTTGCCGGCGCCGCGGCCGGCGAGAAAAAACCGATGACGCGCCGAGCTCGTCAAAAACTCGGCCTGTTTTCTGTACGGTTTGAAAACCGCGCACGCGTCGAGCGTCGTCGTCGTCGTCATTGGATCGTGATGTCGTCGCCGCATGGACCCGGCAACGACGCTGTCGTCGTCGCGTTGTCGAGCACGCCGGCAGAGTCGAGCGATACGCTAATCGCGAGCGGCGCGACCTCGGCCGCGTCGATCTGTCGGCTCGCGATTTCGATCGCGCGACCGGCGAGCCCCGACAGGCTTGTAACGGTCCGCAGATACGCCGCCGCTTCGAGCTCGCCGCCTTTATACGCTTTCTCGGCGACCTGTAGCGCGCGGATCCAGGTCGCGCCCATGACGTCGAGCGTCAGCGCCGGCGGATCTGCGATCGTCGCTTGTTCGTCGGCCGTTATCGGGTCGGGTCGCCGGCGTGCGTTCTTGCCGTATTCGTCCGGGTCGAGTCGCTCCAATCGCCACGCCGCCGCTTTCCAGTCGCCATCGGCCGACGCGGCGTCGACCGACTCCAGCTGTTTAGCGATGAGGTCAAACTCGATCGCGCCGAGCTCGACGACGAGTTTTCGATACGGCCCCGCGCGCTCGCGCTCGCCGCGGCGTCGCCACATCAAAAGCAGTCGCGCTTCGATCCCCGCGGCGCCGGCGCAGACGCGCCATGAGCACCCGAGCCGACGCGCCCTAATGATCGCCTCGCGCCGGCGTTTGGTCAGGAGCGTCGGTCTTCCCTGCTTTCGCTTTCCCATATCGATCCGATCAGTCGTGCGACCGTCGCGGCGCCGCGGCTGTCGCGGTCGTCGTCGGTCGTCGTTTGCTTGACGGCGCGCGCGAGCTCGGCGCGGTCGCGGCGCTTTGGATTTCGGCGGTAGCTCGATCGCCCGGTGCCGAGTCGCGATCGCCACGTCGCCGGTTTTGCGCCCCTCATGATGACGCCTCGGTCATGGCGTCACGACCGGTCATGACCGCGGATCATGACAGGTCATGACGGGTCATGACGGATCTACGCAAGACGCAAGACGCATCAAAACGCAGCGCTTAAAAAACTCAAAACGCGAAAAAAGCCAGAAGCGACAAAAAAATGCGGCTTGGAAGGTACAGGTTGGGAGAGT
>Ga0080013_1001339_pt1 | contig 33051 bp, 53 predicted proteins | sample ETNvirenome_6_85_FD_69236 | JGI IMG/M metagenome (GOLD analysis project Ga0080013, IMG submission 69236) | Marine viral communities from the Pacific Ocean - ETNP_6_85 (SPADES assembly) (version 2) | ecosystem: Environmental > Aquatic > Marine > Oceanic | place: Pacific Ocean | collected 2013-06-19
GATCAAGGCAGGTAAGAAAGATCAGGCTGCTGCAATGAAATACGCATACATCCTTACTTCTGCATTTTCTGGCATTGATCCGGTAGATTCAGAATTTCAAGACTATAAAGGAAAGTATGGCTCAAAGTTTCAAGCCTTTTATAATCGTCTTACAAGTGAAAAGTTTATACCCAAGTTGAAGAAGATTGAGACATGTGAGAATATGTCTTTTGAAAAAGTTATTGAGAAGTATGATTCTCCTACTACTTACTTCTATTGTGATCCACCTTATTGGAGCACGGAATTGTATTATAGTTTGCATCGTTTTGGAAAAGATCAGCACTATGAGCTACAAAAATGCCTTCATAACATAAAAGGTAAGTTTGCTCTTTCCTATTACGACTTCTCTGAATTGAGTGATATGTATCCTAAAGATGAGTTTAGGTGGGAAACAAAAGAATTTGTGAAACCTGCAGGTGCTAAAGAGGGTATGGAACAATCTACAGGTGAAGAAGTTTTAATTATGAATCATTTATAAAGTTTATAAAAACTACCTTTTTTCTTATAGTATATCACAAACTCAACCGTTGGAGCTTCAGCTATGAAGACGATTATAAAAAAAGTTATTGAAGAGAACGAACCTGCTTCTTCTTTTATTCGCCGGTTAGGTGATAAGAACGCGCGACATCTTGTTAGAGAAGGTGACTGGCTTTTTACTTCTAAGCAACAATGGAAGACTGAAGTTAGAGACGCTAATAAAGAAGAAAATCCTCCGAAAACTAAAAAGAAAAAGAAAAGTAAGAAAGAAAAAAGTGAGCGTAAGTGATTATCTATATAATGATGAAGTGTGATGTTTGAAGCTATATCAGCGATATTTATTGTGTTAGCTGTTGGATTGGGAATCGCCCTTAATCGCTCTATAAATAGATTAGCTTTCTATGAAGATATTTATGGGGATATGTATGGGCATTTATCTGACCTTAATGAAAACATACAAGGTATTTTATCTAGAGAAATATATAGTGATGATCCTGTAATAAAGAGTTTTATTGGTCAGTTACAAGAAATAGAATATTATTTACAGCAGTTAGATGAGAATTATAAATTTAATTTGTTAGGTGAGAATGTAGATGAGTCTTGAAAAATTAAAAGAAATTTCTTTGTTTGAGGGTAAAACTTTAGATGAAATATTTGGAGTCATTTATTCTCAATCATTAGAAGAACGCGAAGAAGCAATGGCTACCTTTAGAAAATTTAAGGAAATGGTATCCGATCCTGAAGATTTGTTTATGTCTGGGGATAAACCACATCCCTATTTGGCAGAGGCGCGAGCCGCTACAGAAAACCTTATTAAGATGATTACTGCTTCTCATAAGCTTATTGAGTTGCAAGGTAGTAGTAAAGAAGATGTGAATGCCAGTGATATTTTAGATCTTCTGGATCAAGAGGGGATTGCTCCTAAGCGATTTTTAGCTAATCGAGGAGAAGAAAAGGAAGGAAGGAAAGAAGAAAAAAGTAATGTAGATATTGTTGAGTTTCCAAAACTTAGCAGGACGAACGTGTGAATTTAAGTGTTTATATTATATTCATTACCTTAAAAAGGAGAAGACAAGTATGATGAATTTTATTTCAAAGAAGTTTCTTGGTGTTATGGTTGCACTAGTTATTTTTGCTGCACCTGCGTTAGCTGATGTTGCGGTTGGTGTAGATGCAGTTAGTAAGTATGTGTGGCGTGGCACCGCAGTTGGTAATGGAGTTGCTCTCCAGCCGAGTGTAGATTATACTCTTGACGCTGGTGGTGGCCTTTTTGCTGAAGGCGGCACTACCGTTGGATTGTGGGGTAGTTATTCTCTTGTTAATGGCGGGAATGACGAAATTAATATTGCACTCAATCAAGCTGTTGGACCTGCAACCATTACTGTTACTGACTATTACCTCCCCTTCGCGGCTGGAGCAGAGCGCACTCGCGAAGGTAATAGCTTCTTTGAATTTGCTGACGATGGTGGTCATGCGGTAGAAGTTGGTGCATCTGTTGATGTAGCAAATGCTAGTTTGTTTCTCGGCAGATTTGTTAGTGGTGCCACCAAGGAAGATACGTATGCTGAACTCAGTTATCCTTTGAGTGATGATTTTTCGTTAGTACTTGGTGTTGGTGATGGTGCACTTGCTGCTGAAGGCGATTTCGCTTTGGTTAACGCAGGTGTTGATATCACAGGTGATTCTGGTTATGGTGCCAGTTTTACTGTTAACCCGGATGCGGAGACTGCTTTTTTTGTTGTAAGTAAGTCTTGGTAGTATCCTCACAGCCTGTGCAGAAAGATAGTTACATTCTAGGACTAGATGTTTCTACTTTTTGCACAGGCTTTTCTATTTGGGATTTAGAGAAAGACGAACTTTCTAAATCTGGTTTTATTTCTCTTAAAAATTTAAATAGTTGGCATGAAAAAGTAGATGAAGTTTGTTCTGTTTTGGAAGACATTAAAAAAAATACAAACAAAATTACTTATATAGCCATTGAAGATATTCTTCAAAAGTTTATTGCAGGTAAAAGTAATATTAAAACAATTATCACGTTGGCGGGTTTTAATTATGTTATACAACGAAAATGTTATGAGATTTATAACATCACGCCTGTTTTATACAATGTGCTCCGCAGCCGCAACCTAGCTGATTGTTCTGTTCCGCGAGGTGTAAAATCTAAGGATTTTATATTAAGAAGAGTAGTTGAATTACACCCCGAAATTAAAAGTGAGCTTCCGTTAATGAAAACCAAGAATGAGTTTGCAAAGGAAGCATGGGACGTCAGTGATGCAATTGTAGTAGGAAGAGCCGCAGCTGCTACTCTCTTACCAGATCGTCCGAAAGAAATCATAAAAGAAAAGCCAGTTCCAGAAGAAGACTTAATAGATTTTGAGTGAAAGAAGTTATAAAGGTTAATAAATGAACAAACTGGATGTCTTGTCGCAGCATTTGGGCAACTATAAACTGATGGCTGGTGGAAACTATTATTTCGCTTGTCCATCTTGTGGCCATAGAAATAATAAATTAACCATCAACATAGAGAAAAATGTTTTTCATTGCTGGCATTGCTCGTTGCGTGGGCGTAGTTTTATTTGGTTATTAAAAGTTGCGGGAGCACCCAATCCAAATCAATATAAAAAACTTTTTAATGAAACACGACAGATTAATATTGAAGATATAGATAATATATTTGGTAAAGAAGAAGTAAGGAAAAATAAATTGGTAATACCTAAAGGTTATGAAAGTCTTTTTAGAAATATAGAAAAAATGTTTTATAAGCCCGCGTTGAAGTATCTTCTGAATAGAGGGTTAGAAAAAGAAGATATATTAAAATACGATATACATTATAGTGTGAGCGAGCAACGGGTTTTATTTCCCTCATATGATAGAGAGCATAATTTGAATTACTATGTTGCGCGTAGTATTCAGCCGCTTGAGAAATACAAATATAAAAATGCAGCTGCATCAAAAAGAGGTGTTATTTTTAATGAACATTTAATAGAGTGGAACGCGCCGGTATATATTGTAGAAGGAATATTTGATGCTATATTATCTCGTAAGAATGCGGTGCCTATTCTAGGTAGTAATGTAGGTAGCGGCTCGTTGTTGTTTAAAAGGTTGTTACAGAACAATACGGAGGTTGTTATTGCGTTGGATGCAGACGCAAAGAAAAAAATGTTTAAAATGATAAACGAATTAGTTAAGTATAATATTCCGGTGACTTATGTAGATTGGAAGAGTGAAGAAAGAGATATAGCTGAGATGGGATCAGCAAAGTTTGAAGAGATAGTGACGAGTGGTAGTGTAAAAAGTTTTACGTTTGAAGATGAAATTAAAGAAAGGTTGTTTAGTTAATGAGAATAGCACACCTAAGTGATATACATATTCGTAAGACACGAAGGCATGAAGAATATAGAATAGTATTAGATAATTTGTTATTGAGTTTAGAGTCACTTGCTATTGATAGAATTGTTATAGCCGGCGATTTGTTGCATAACAAAACAGATTTGTCGCCAGAAGCAGTACAGCTTGCAAGTGAGTATTTAGATGTTTTAAGCGATGTAGCTCCTATAGATTTAATTTTAGGTAATCATGATTGTGTTATCAATCAGCATAATCGTTTAGACAGTCTCTCCCCTATTATAAACCTCTTAAAAGAAAAAGGTAAATCTATACGACTTTATACCGATAGCGGCCTGCACGAGATTACAGACAACCTGGTGTATGGTATTTTTGCCCAGCAGGACAGTAAAGACTGGTGGCCTATTGAGTTTGATAGAGAAGAGGGGAAAAAGTATGTAGCCCTTTATCATGGTACTCTTGATGGCAGTCGCACAAGTGCTAGCTATAGAATAGAAAGTGATATAGATAAAAGTATTTTTCGTAATTATGATTTTGGTATGTTGGGAGATGTTCATTCCCGGCAACCAATGGTGTTAGATAGTAATGGAAAAGTAAAAACTGCTTATGCTGGATCTCTTATTCAACAAAACTTTGGGGAAGAAATAGAAAAAGGATTTCTTCTTTGGGATTTAGATTTGAAGACCTGCACTTTTATACAGGTAGCAAACGACTGGGGCTTTAAAACTTTTCGTTTAGATGCTGACGCTATTGCCAACATTGATAATTTAGAATTTGATTTACCAGCAAAACCTTATGTACGTATTTTACTTAACTCAACTGATTATAATGTAACCACAGCTAAAGAGGTAGAGTCAGTATTCAAGGGTAGATATAAACCAGAGGGGTTGTTTATTGAAGTTGATGTGCATGAAGGAATAGATGATTTATCTCTATCAGAAACTCCTGAAAATATTACTGATTTAAAGACACAACAAGATTTGTTGAAGCAATATTTTGCCAAACGGCCCACAGTTTCGGAACAAGAAATAAATGAAATACTTTCTATTCATAAAGATTTTTATGATACTTGCACCACTGAAGAGTATGATACTTATAAGGGCCGAAAATGGGTTATACATAGATTAATTTTTGAAAATGTATTTTCTTATGGCGTTAATAATGTTATTAACTTTGATAAAATGCGAGGCTTGACTGGTATTTTTTCTCCTAATGCATCTGGTAAATCAAGTATTTTATATGCTATTTTACAAGGATTTTTTAACAACAGCGATCGCACAGGCGGAAGAAATGTTGCTGATGTTATTCATAAAAATAAAGATGAAGGTTTTATAGAAATAGAGTTTTCGGTAGATGATGACAGATATGTAATAGAAAGACACTTTAAAAGAAACAAAAGAAACCCTAGTAGGGCAAATAATAAAGTTGAATTGTTTCAAATTATTAATGGAGATAAAGTTAATATTAGTGGCCAAGCTAATGTAAGGGAAACAGAAGCTGCTATTCGTAGTTTGCTTGGCTCTTATGAAGAACACACTATGACTACATTTAGTCAGCAGTTTGATGTAACAAGATTTATTGATCATGGACAAACTAATCGTAAAGATTTACTTGCGCGGTTTCTTGGGTTAAATGTAATTGATGATTTGCAAAAATCAATCAAGGAAGAAACATCTTCTACTAAGGTTCTTTTGCGAGAATATCAAGAGCAAGATTACCCTACTATACTTAACCAGTTTGAAGATAAGCTGACGGAAACTGCTAAGGTGATAGGTGGATTAAAAGAGGAGAAGGAGAAGCTTGATCGGTTAGTAGAAAAAAATAGAAAAAACAAAGAAAAAATGGCAAAGTCATTACACCCTGTGTATGAAGGCTTACGCCCCTTATCTGATATTGAGAAAGATATAAATAAATCAACTAAACTAACAATTAAGTTAGAGGAAGGTTGGGAAACCAATCAACAAAATAAGAATACATTAACGGAGCGCAATCAATGGGTAGCAGATGAGTTAGGTAAGATAGATGATAAAGGTTCGTTTGTGCACCGAAAACAAGTTTATTATGGTAAGGTTGATAGACATAAGGAACTTATTGGGGAATATCAATTAAGAAATCAAATGGTTCAAGCTCACGAAGAGCAAACACAGATTTTAAATAAGCATGATTGGTTTGAAACAAATGATACTTGTAAGAAGTGTTCCTTTCTTACTGGAGCTTTTGCGGCAAAGAAAGAGTTGGTGGAAGAGCATCAGTGGATAGAGCAAGCAGGAAAAGAAAAAGATGAACTGTGGAATTTTATTGATAATTCGGATTTCTTAAAAGATGAAAAGTTATATGATAGTTGTAATAAAGAGAGAAGTGTTCTAGACACAAAGTTAGAAAATTTAGAGGTTGTATTTGAGAATATCAAACTGCAGTTAGAACTAGAAAAAAACAAACTATCTTCTTATAAGGAAGAAGAAAAAAATTATAAAAAGAATGAAAACTCTATTAAACATAACGGAGAAGTTAATAGAAAGCTTCAAGAAGTAAATAGTGTTCTAGTGGGGATAGAAACAGACCTCTACACTAACAACGATGAGATAACAAAAAACAATACTCTTTTGGGGCAAATCACTCAAAGGATTACTGACCTAGGGGGAAACATTGAGGTACTAAAAGAGATTGAAAATAAGTATGTTTTGCATGAGTTATTGATGGATGCGTTTAGTAATGATGGAATACCTTTGATGATTCTTAATAGAGCGGTACCATTGATTAATAAGGAAATTAAGAAGGTACTCTCTAATGTAACAAACTTTGAGGTTTTTCTTGAAGTGGATACTGAGGCACATGATTTATTGATATTTATCGACGACGGCACTTCTCGTCGTCGCATAGAACTTGGCTCAGGAATGGAAAAAACTCTGACTGCTCTTACCATACGTTCTGCTTTATCAAACATTAGTTTACTTCCTACATGCAATCTTTTTGTAATTGACGAAGGTTTCGGCACTCTTGATTCTGAAAATATTAATCATATGAATATGTTGTTAGGGTATCTTAAATCTAAATTTGAGAATGTGCTTATTATTTCGCATATTGAAAGCATGCAAGATATTACCAATAATGTTATTAATATTAATAAAAACGAAAAAGGGTATTCAAGTATTAAAATTTTATAAGCGACGGAGGTTATAATGAAGAGTAATATTTTATATGGGCGTACTTTATCATCACGTATTATGAATGATGAAGCTGAAGATTCCAACGATGATAAGGAAAAGAAATTAACCGTAGAAACATCGGCTAATCATGTATATTTTTATGCTGATGTTGATACAGATCGTTGTTTAGCGATGATTAAAGAAGTAAGAGATTTAGATAATACATTAAGAAATGAAAGGTTAACAAGAAATATTCCCGATGGCGAAAATCAAGTTCCTATCTGGCTTCATATTCAATCGAATGGAGGTGATTTATTTGCAGGACTAGCAGCAGCAGATCAATTGGAAAAGTTTACAACGCCTATTTATTCCATAGTGGAAGGAGTATGTGCTTCTGCTGGAACATTAATTTCTTTGGCATGTGATAGAAAGTATATTACACAAAGAAGCTATATGCTGGTTCATCAGTTTTGGAGTGTGATGTGGGGGAAGTATGAAGAATTTAAAGATGAAATGGCATTGCAGGATATGCTTATTGAAACTTTAGCACAGTTTTATGTTGATCATACAAAGATGGATGAAACACAAGTAAAGGCATATCTTAAGAGAGATTCCTGGTTTAATTCTGAAAAATGTATTGAATTAGGTTTAACAGATGAAGTAATTTGATTATATAAAGTAGTCAAAAGGGAGTAATTAGGAGTTAAATTATGATAGGAATATTAAGTGGTTTAGCAGGCAAGCTTTTACCAGAAGCTGGCAAAATATTAGATGAGCTGATTACCAGTGGTGAAGAAAAAGCAGCTGCTAAACAAAAGTTAGAAGAGTTATTTGTGAGGGCAGAAAGTGACGCTCAGAAAGAAGTGACTGCTCGTTGGGAGGCAGACACCAAGAGTGGAAACTGGCTCGCGGCAAATATCAGACCATTGACTCTTGTATTTCTCACAGCCGTATTCACTCTGCTTTCTGTAACGGATGGCAACATTGGCGAATTTACCATAGGCGAAGCTTATGTTCCTGTCTTTCAGACATTGCTACTCGCAGTATATTCTTCGTACTTCGTGGGAAGAAGCATTGAGAAAATTAAGGGTAAATCTGATCCTGCTAAAGGTAAATAAAATATGCCACAAATAAAAAGGAGTAAGCAATGAAAATTACAGCGTATCTTAAACCTGGATGTTGTTGGTCCGTTGGTGTTCGTGATGTATTTGCACATTATGGTTTGGATTATGAAGAAAAATTAATTAGCGATCCTGAGAATTATGCCGAGATGGTAACGCGTTCAGGACAAGCACTGTCGCCTTGCGTAGAAATTGATGGAAAAATGTTGGCGGACGTTGACGGTGAAGAGATAGAAGAGTATTTGGTAAAGGAATCGTTAGTTGGTTGAATAAAGAAAAAGTAAATCATCCCGATCATTATAATAGTGGGAAGTTTGAAGCTATTGATGTGATTGCAGATGCAGGTTATGGTGAAGGGTTTTGTTTAGGAAATGTTTTAAAATATATATTGAGAGCAAAACATAAAGAAGATGAGATTGAAGATTTAAAAAAAGCTCGTTGGTATTTAGATTATTACATAAAGTTAATGGAGAGGAGTAATGAACGCAGCAATTGACACCGTTAAAAACATAATTTCACCAGAACAGAATTGGTCAAAATTTTTAATGAAACTTATAGGTGTTGGAGTAGTGGCAGTTATAGGTTTCGCAGCATTCCAAGTATACACTGGATCACAAGAAAAAAAGGGACCAGACGATGGTATTGAGGTTATCTTTAAGGAGAAACCTGAAAAGAAAATTAAGGTTGATGATCTATTGAGTAGGATAACCAGTGGCAGCAGAGAGGTTAATTCTGTTTGGTTGTATGATTGGCCTGATGCACGAAACATAGTTCCTGTATCACATATGCCCCAGAATACTCAAGACCCAATACCAGGTGGGTATTGGGTGAAGGGCGATGAATCTGTTATAGGGCATTTTGTTCTCGGCTCTTGCACTACATTAGATAGAGATTTCCCAAATGTTGCTTGCCCTATTATGGGTAAGGAAGACGCATGGGGTGTTCTTGTGGTTACATATGCGGATGGGGAAACTGAGCCTGACCCTAAAGTAACTAAAGTAACTGCTATGAAGATCAGTGAGATACTTTACTTATTAGAAAACAAACACTAAAATCAAAGTAAGAAACTTAAAATGAGTGATACAAAGACAGGTTTTGTAGCAAGCGCGTTTGACATTTATCATCCTGGTTATGCATTGTTACTGAAAGAATGCAAAGATAATTGTGACTATTTAGTTGTAGCTTTGCATGATAACCCTAAATGGGAACGGCATCAAAAAAATAGTCCAATATTAAGTTTACACGAAAGGTTCCTTGTATTAAAATCAATTAGATATATTGATGAAGTTGCTCCTTATAAGAGTGAAAGTGATCTTGTAAATCTATTGCATTTTTATAAGCCTGATGTTCGTTTCTTGGGTTCAGATTATAACTCATTAGAGGGCAGAAAGAAAATAAGCGGTTATTTTGTTTGTAAAAATATATATTATGTAGATAGGTTTCATGGTTATAGTTCATCAGACATAAGAAGAAAGATTTATGATGCTGAGTTATATAAAGAGAAACTTGAAGAGTTTATACGAAAAGAGGATATTCATGAGTAAGTTCGGTAACTTTTTTAGTGTAGGAACAGACATTAAAATCATGGCAGATGATGAAAAAAATTTAGAAGTGTTAAGATATTCTTCGGGTACTGATAGTACTTTGGGATTGTTATTTGAAAATGGGCCCCACGGCAGAGAGTTTATCGCTTATACAATTGAAGACGAATACCGCGAGGAAAAGGTAAGCGGAGAGACACGCATACCTGAAGGCACGTATGATATTAAGTTGCGTAAGACTGGTGGGTTTAATAGTAGATATGCTACTAAGTTTGGAGAACCATGGCATAAGGGAATGTTGCATGTGCAGGATGTGCCGGGGTTTGAATATATTTTAATTCATACCGGCAATACGGATGAGGATACAATGGGATGCTTATTGGTGGCTGATACATCGCAACAGAACATTACTAAGGGTGGGTTCATTGGCGCTTCTGTTGATGCGTATAAGAGAATCTATCCGGAGCTGGCTCAATGGCTGGAAGATGGAAACAAATTGAGCATTACTTATATTGATTACGACAATCCTCGCAATTAAAAGAAACTAAAACATATTTATATGAGACAATATATTTTTTAACTTTATGGGAGTATACTAATGGCTCTTGCACCTTTTGAAGCAATCGTATTACAAAAAGTTGGTGAATCTGGTAACGATGGCACCACTGATAATGACGAAAGAACATTGCCTGTTTATGTGGGTGGTCAAAATTTTAGCATCATATTAGTAGATGGTGCTGGAGTTCAAGCCGATGTTAAAGTACAGGTTAACAATGCTAATTCTATTGATCCAAACAAACCTCACCACGCTGTTCATCCTGGTGCTTTAGCTAATGAAAGTCAGTATAATGTTTTAGTTAATCGAGGAGCAGTAGGCGGTCCCGGTGATCCCTTAAAAGAATCGTCAGCTAGTGCTGCGGATTTTGCTGCCAATTGGGTGGATATGCCAGGTGGAGCAACCATTAATAATTCCTCTTCTGGTTATGTAGGCAGTGGTGCATGGAGATGGGTTAGATTGAAAGGCGCTACAGAATTAAATGCCACGTTAAGTGGTTATATTTTTGGCGCACAATATCAAGGTTTCAGTAATTAAGAAAGTAGGTTGTAATGACAGAAGTTCCTGATGATTTTCCTTTACCTACTAAAAAGGTAAAAAGATGGCAAACTACTAAAGGCACAAGAGTTTCTAAAGATTGGAAACCACGGGTTCCAACTTTTTGTACGGTAGTACATCCTGACACCGGCAAAAGATGTGGTAATTTTATGAGAAACTGGGATGAAATGTTTTATGAACAATATGGAATGTGTGAAGAATGTTATCTTAAATATAATTCGCACGTTGATGAAATAAAACAAAAGTTGAATAATAAACTTGGTGAAGTGGAGAACCGAGATGATGTTAGCAAACCCTGAAGTTTATGTACTTGATCCTAATAGGAATGTTCCATCGACAACTTGGAATCCTTTAGAGGTTATTGAAAATTTTGTAAGTAAAATACCGGAGATGAATGTTAAGTTTGGTGATTCGACGGATGAACAAGGAGGCCATGTTACTGTTAAATTGAAAACTAGTTTAGCAGCTACACTTCAGGATAGTGATCAAATTACTATTGAAATGGGTGTAGACATGGATAATGTGGCTAAGTTGATTGGCGATGAATTAAAAAATTATGGCTTTAAGGCCGCGATTAATAGAAGGTATATTGATGTGAGTCCAGGTATGTATAAGTCAGCGGGGCCCGATGCTAATGGTCAAAGATTAGTTATGTATACAGTAGAGGGCGGTTATTGCTTAGAGGTAGCTTAATTTTATGGAGGTTTTATGCGCGAAGAATTATTGGAGAAGTCACAGTTTAAGAACCACGAAGAGCGAGAAGAACTAAAGAAGTATTTTTCACAACCACCGGATTTAGATGTAGCTAAAAAGACAATTGTTTTTAGTACACCTTCCGAAACAGGCACAAGTTATTTTAGAGTTTTTGAGCCAATGAGAGCGTTATGGAAACATTTTCCAGATGACGCTAATTATCTTTATACAGAAAATATTCAGCCTAATCATATGAAGATTGCGGATTGCATTGTCATGCATCGTTGTGGCAATCTTCATTCTCATTTTTTGTCGGTAGCAAGGATGTGGCCACGCACTGAAAAACGGCCACTCATTATCCACGATGCTGATGATAATGAGTTTAATCTGCCTTCTACTCATCCTATGAAAGAGCTGTGGATTGAAAGTGGCAAAGATAAAATGTCTATTCAATCTCTTAAACATTCTGATTGTATTACAACCACTACTGAAAAGTTAAAGAAAACATTTTCTAATTTTAATAGTGAAGTAGAAGTAATTCGCAATCAGTTTGATTGGGATCTGCCTCAATGGAACTTAGATAAAAAGAAAGTAAGAAGGGAAATGTTAGGGGATTGGTTTCCTACGGACGATAAAATTATTATTGGTTGGGCTGGCCTCACTTCTCACTTTGAAGATATTCGTAGAATGCATGCTATCATAAAGCCTATTCACGATAAGTATCCCAATGCTCATTTTGTGTTGGCAGGAATGGCTTTGAAGGATAGCCATGTTGAAATTCATATGGATGAAGAAGGAAAGAAAGAATTTAAGGAAGTAGAAATTGAAGATGAATCTCTTCTTTATAAGAATCGAATTAAAGATATATATAAAGATTTAGATCCAAATCGGTTCAAAGTTTTTGATGCGTTGCCTCTTGAAGAGTATGCTAAATTTTATGCGTTGTTTGATATTAGTTTGGCTTATGTAGAACATAGCGCCTTCTCGTCTTGTAAGAGTGAGATTAAGGTAGTGGAAGCCTTACATTATGGATGCATCCCGGTGTTCTCTGAATATGGTGGCTATAAGGATTTTTGGAGAAGTGCTCCTGATAGGGTAAAGCATAAGAATTTTGCTATTACTACTACTTCTCCAGGCCCTTGGGTTACAGCTATAAGTCATTGGATAGAAAATATGGACGAAGCAAAAAGAAGAACAGCCCAGCTTAAAGAATACTCTGATGATATTTATGATATAAATAAACATTGTGAAGAACGCCTATCATTTTATTTAGAGAGAACTGAAGAGTTTAATGAGGCCCAAATGAATATGATAGCTCAATACGTAGATTATAATGGTGAATGAAACAATAAAAATATCGGGCGATACTTTTGAAGTAACTTCTGATGGTGAATGTGCAGCAGGTCAATGGAGAATTGCAGATGCTGGCAATCAGCTTATAGGTCTTGTTCCTCAAACTATTAGAGAGGATAGAGATTTGACCGAGCAGAGAATAGAAGAAGTGATGGATGAAAGTTTTGAAAGTTTTAAGTGGGGTATGTTTTATACTAAAATGAATAGAAGTTATTGTGTAATTTTAAGAGGCGAAGAGGAAACCAAATTTGGTGAGATTTTAAGCACTATGTGATGGAGAAGAATAGTGAGCAACACGAAACAAATTATTACTGAAATTATAAGAGAAGAAATAGAAAAACTCTACATTGAATCTTCGTCTAATGCTTTAGCAGAAATTCCTGAAATTGCTGAAGATGAAATAGTTGAGTTTGAAATGACTGAAACTATGGCGGCAGGTTCAGGTGGTTTTAAGAAAAGATTGAGAAAGCAAGGCGGCAAGCTTGTAGTTGTTAAGAAGAGAAAGAAGAAGCTTCCGATGCATCTAAGAGCTATTAAACCTTCTCAAGCTAAGCGTATTGCACGCAAGTCAGCTATTAAACGTAAGGGTAAGCAAGCACGGATTTCTAAGAAAGCTGCCAAGACTACGAAGAAGGGCCGAGCACGAGGATTATATAAAATAAAATGAATGATCGACTTATTTGTGGTACATGCCACGGAGAAAAAGTAGTAAGAGAAAAAATAAAGAATCTTACGAAAGTTGATATATGCCCTCGATGTAGAGGTGCGGGTTCTTTAATGAGCGAAATAGACTGGCAGAAAAATAGAGGTAAGAAATTAATTAAAGGATAAAAAGGAGAGAGGTGAACCTAAAGAAAGTAAGATATTTTCTTTATAGTTTAGTAATAGTTTGCTGTTTGATGCAGGAAACACCATTTAGGACAAGAAGCTTAAAAGCAACATCCACTATAATTAATATTTATAAGCAAGGAACACGTACGAACATAGATAAGAATATAGACGATTTATTTATGAAATTTTTATTGTATTGATTGGGCCTGATCTTTGGTTTCGACGGGGCCATGTAGATGAGAACGCATGCAGAGGAAGTCAGTTTGCCTCTTAAATCAACTGACAAACTTTAACTGGCGAAGAAACACACCAGTACAAGATGGCTGCATAAACACCAGCCTCTTCGTCCTTCCTAAGTGTTGATCGAGCGCAGGAGCAGGACGTCATATTCGGTCACGCAGTACCGAGTAAAACGTAGGATGAGTAAGGTTGGTGGCTTAACCACTAAGCATGTAATTCGGTCTTATTGAATTGAGTTCCGGACTTGGGTTCGATTCCCAACAGGTCCACCATTTTTTAAATAAAAAGTTATTATATGTTTGATAAATTTTTTAAGAGGATAGGAGAAGAAGTTATGGCAAACATTAATCGTACTACAGCAAGTGCAGATCCAAATAATGTTCAAGTTCCAAAGGGTTTTGTGTTTAATGAAACTGGCAACATTATGATGGCGACGACTGATATGCAAAGTCACGAAATTGAACAAAGTGTTCGTGATGTGTTTGCCGAAGTGTCGGTATTTTTTGCAGCGATGACTAGGGCTTTAGAGAACTATTCAAAAGACTCCAATGATGGCATGACAGGCCATCACGATGGCTCAATACCACATACAGTATCTGGTGCACCATACAATTATTCGTTGTATGATTATAAAAATCTTAAAACTGTTATAGATAGTTCGGGTTGTTTTGTGCAGGTAAATGAAGAAGATATCACGCATACAACTGAGTCTTTTGGAGCCACATTTTCCAAAGAATTAGTAGAGGCGGTACTTGGACTAGCAACAGGAACGGGGGAGCTGGCATTTGCAAAGGCAATGGTTTCTTCAGTTGGCCAAGCTGGTTTTAAAATAAGTCAAAGCAGCACGCATGATGAAAAAAAGGTTGCCAATATTATTTTTGTATGTGAATACTTACTTGGTATGCCGGTTATTAGCGCTATAGTAATAACAGCAGATATGAATGAACATACTCAAGCTTTATCAGTTGGGCCATGTTTTAGTGAATCCTCAAGTAAGATAACATTAAAAATACACAAAGATACTTATATGTTTGTTACTCCTGCGTTTATTACAAAGTATTCGCCTGATTTGATTTCTGGAATGAATGATCCAAAATTTGTGGAGCTTGTGAATATTTTTGAAGGATATTTGACAGGAGGCCCTGCCGTGGGCACCGGTAGTCTCAGTGGCAGTACTGGAGCAACTTCTCCATAAAAAAAAGTAATAAGGTTATATAATGGATCATAATGAATGAGTAAGGTTTCAGCAATAATTCCTACACTCTGGAAAGCAAAAGAGTTTATGGATCATTTAGTTGACGTGTTAATAGAAGATGAATCTGTAGGAGAAATTATCATTATAGATAATGCTCATGCAGATTTTTCTTATGATAATGAAAAAGTTTTTATATTAAGACAAGAAGAAAATTTATATGTTAATCCTTCTTGGAATTTGGGCATTGAAGAATCTGAGTATGATAAGTTTATAATTCTTAATGATGATATTATTATACCATATAACTTTATTTCTCAGTTACAATATTTATTAACAGAAGATAAAGGTGTTGTAGGTATAGATAAGAAAAGTGTTATTAAGGAAGATAATTTTAAGGATGAAAGTGTTACGTTTTTAGATAGAAAAATAGCCTTAAAACCTCTTAACGATAGGACTTGGGGTTTTGGTATAGTAATAGCCGGACACAAGAAATCGTACTATAAAGTACCTGAAAACATACGCATTTGGTATGGAGATGATTATTTGGTAAACATGAATATTGATGCAGGTAAAATTAATTATGTAATTGATGACTTACCTATATTTACTAAGATGAGCACTACATCTGATTTAGAAGAGTTTAATGAAATAAAAGAAGTTGATAAGTTAATGTATGATAGAACTGTTAAAGGGAGATAAAACAAATGGCAAAAGTAGATAGTGGTACGATTAAGAGAGATGCGAAGAGCACTCCACCGGCTTCAGAAATAAAGAAAACTGAAACTTTTACAGCAGTGTTTGCATCTGATGCACATGCAGCTGCAGATCTTTTTTTTGGAGATGCTAATGTGGAAATTTTAGACAAAGAAGAAGTGGATGCAGGCGACGCGGGAACTACTTTGGTGGTAACGTATAAGTAAACCGGGGATACATGAAAAAGTTTTTAGCGATTACTCCTTATTTCGGCGGTACATCTAGCGCTCCACGTCAGACAGAATTAAATAATGTTTTACGCTATTTTGAGTATGCATATAGTAGTTTAAAACCATACATGACGAAGCTTATTGTTTCAGTTTATAATGAGAAAGATTATGAAACAATAAAGCACCACGGCTTAAATCCGGATATAAGAATAATTAGGATTGAAAATATTGATCCTATATTTTTACCTGCCAATACAGTGAGGGCTATTCAAAAAGAAGGGTTTGATGAAGAGTATATTTATTATACTGAATCAGATCAGATTTTTTGCGCGCAAGATATAGATAATCTTTACAAAACTATTGACTATAATAAAAATATATATATAGTTCCCCAGCGATTTGAGCAGATACCAAACGAATTAATTCAATCGCGAATAAATGAATTTGAAGATACTACTATTGATAGGTTTGTAGAATATGATGGAGCATTACGCGAAAATAATAATAAGTATGTAGTAGCAAATGAACCGGTAAAATCTAATTTTAGACCTAGAGATGGTGATGTTGTGAAGGTTAATCAAGTTTATGATTATGATGAGCATTTTTATATAAACCCAGCACCAGCTTCTAATTGGATTGATTCCCCCGAATATGGGCAAGCGTATGGTGCTGCTTTTTTATGCCATCGTGATTTATTTAATAGAGTTAGGTTTATGGATGCTAGATTTAAGTTCACTCATAAAGGGGTTTCGCATGATATTGAATATCAACCGACAGAGACAACAGCGGGCCATGATCTTTTAAGAGCTTCAAATAGTATTTGTTTAAAAAGTAAAGATTTTTTCTACTTTCATGTAGATCATTTAAGTGGATACGAATTTAATAAGAAGTTATGATATCACATCAATATAGATTTATTCATTTTCATATACCGCGAACAGGCGGATCTTCTGTTCGGGATGCTTTATGGAGATATAGAGAGGATGAAAAAGCTGGCCCCCATCCAAAAGATCATCCAGATTTTTTTGGAGAATATGATTGGCATTTATATGGGTTCAATCCTATTAATGGCCCTTGTCGATCCGGGGGTGGATCGAGCGAAACAGAACATATAGGCCATGAGATCCATAATTATGTTGTTAATTTTTTAGCTCAAGATTCTCAACCTTATTCTCTTAGTGATGGAAAAGAAAAGTTTAATGAATATTTTAAATTTGCTTTTGTAAGAAATCCTTGGGATAGGTTTGTTTCTTTATGGATTAAATTCAAGGAAGATAGAAAGGTTAGAGAAAATTTTAATTCCGTTTATAATTTGCCAGAGGGTTGGATACCAGATGAAATGGAAGAAGTATTGAGATTCTTATGGTTGGCTGATAAAAAGGGAATGTTATTGCCTCGTTGGTGGAAGCCACAATATGAGTTTGTGCATAATAAAGAGTTGAGAGTTTTAACTAATTTGGTGGGGAGGTATGAGAACCTTCAACATAATTTTGGTTTCTTATGTGAGAAGTGGATAGATTATCCTAAGCGTACCTTACCGTGGAGCGAAGATAAATATCGGCGTAGAGAAAAAGAGAAGAAACATTATACAGAGTTTTATGTGCCTAGAACTAGAGATATGATTGCTGACATATATAGAGAGGACATAAGAACCTGGCATTACGAATTTGAAAATTAAGAGGGCTGTTTAGTCCTCTTTTTTTATATTTATTTGTGTAGAAATATATTTAATAATGAATGGAGATTCTACAGCTGCATGGTTAGCTACAGGTGCATGGTATTATTTCAAGAGAAAGTAAATGAAACTAATAGAAGCATTAGGAAGTCCTGTACCTTACAAGTGGAAGATTCAAAATAATCGTGCGTGGAAAAGTGAGTTTTCAGTAGGTGAACTTAAATATGAGTATAAAGCTGAAAAACGTGGCGCTGATGTCTGGACCATTATGTTTGTGAGTGTGACAAAATTAGATCATGGCGAGCTTGATTATAAAGAAAACATAACTGGTTCAGGTAGTGAGTTCAAGGTATTTGCTACTGTTGTTAAGATGACTACAGAATTTATGGACACGATGGACCCCAATGGTATTATGTTCTCTGCGGAAGAAACAAGTAGGGCACGTTTGTATGATAGGTTTGCCAAACAACTTGCTAAGAAGTATGATATGAAATACAATTCAGGGAAGAGCGAAGACGGTACATCATTTACATTGATGAAGCTTAAGGGAAGAAAAAGAAATAGAGAATAATAATGAAGCTAAAAAATTTGTTAAATGAAAAAAGATATAAAAGTTTTGAGATAGAAAAATCTGCTATTCTTGGGCGTCCTGGCTTTATGATTAAGTTGATTAAAGCTAATGGGGAACATGAAACATCTTTTGCTAAAACCAAAAGCCAGGCTGAAAAAGATGCTAAGATGTATATGAAAATGGAAGCAAAGATTTCGCGTAAAGAGATGAATGATGTGAAGATATTTGCAGACGCTGGCACACCTTCGGATAGAAAGAAATGGAAGGTATCCAAACGAGCAGCTAAGCGCAAGTTTGGCGAAGCTACTAGTGAAGCCAAAACTCGTTATGCACAAAAGCATTATCGTGAGAGTGGAGGATCGTTTAAATAATATGAAGCTAAGAGATATAAATATTATGAATGAGGGTGTGTATGACCCCGGTATTTTTAAGGCTATCTTTTTGGCTGGCGGCCCAGGCAGCGGAAAATCTTTTGTAGGACACGAGCTGCTCGGTATTCCTAAAGGTGGGTTTAGCGGTATTAATATGTCTTTTGCACCAAGCGGTGTAAAGTTAGTCAACTCTGATCCAGAGTTTGAGTATTTTCTAAAAAAGGTGGGCATAGATCCCAAGGATTTAGCATCCCTGTCGGATGAAGAATTTAAGAAAGCTACAGAAGGTGAAGGATCTCCCCGAGCTAAAGCTCAAAAGATAAAAGATGCTAAACAAAAGCTTTATACTAAGGGTCGCCTTGGTTTATTAATTGATGGTACGGGTGATAATTATGCTAAGATAAAGAAAAAGAATACAGAATTAAAGAGTATGGGTTATGATACCTATATGCTTTTTATCAACACAACCTTAGAAGTTGCTCAGGAAAGAAATAAACAACGTGATCGACAGCTTCCGGAAAAATTAGTGAAAAAGATTTGGATGGATGTACAGAAAAATATGGGTAAATTCCAAACCTTATTTGGCAACAATTTTAGAATCATTGATAACTCTAAGACTAGATCCGCACAAAGAGATCCTGGAGCTGGTGTTATTGTTTTCCCTAAAATGCTTTATACTACCATTAATAAGTTTATTAAATCTCCAGTGAAGAGTGGGTTAGCTAAGAGATGGATTAAGAGACAATTAGAATTAAAGAAAAAAACAGGTATGTAATGAAACTTAAGTTTCTTTTAGAAAGAAAGATTCGTATATTTGACTTTGATGATACCATAGCTTCTACAGAAGCCAAGGTTTATGTAACCTCTGCAGATGGTAAGAAGAAAACTCTAACACCGGCCCAGTATGCCCTTTATTATCATAAGAGGAAAAAGGGAGATAAGTTTGACTTTTCAGATTTTAAGAAAGTAGTTAACCCTAAAGAGATACCGCAGATTACAAAGGTTATGAAGAGTATGTTAAAAGCAGCGGGGGAACGTTATGTAATGGTGCTTACAGCAAGAGGGAGTTACAAACCTATCAAAGATTTTTTAAGAAGCATAGGATTAAATGTAAAAGTTATAGGTTTAGACAGTGGTGATCCGTGGGAGAAAAGAGATTGGATTAGCAGACAAATAGAAAAAAATAAATTTGATGATGTAGAGTTTTTTGATGATAGCCGCAAGAATATAAAGGCTATAGAAATGTTAAGAGATAAATATCCTAACGTTAAACTTCGCACTCATCATGTGAAGTATTCGCCCTCTTATAGAGGGAAGTAATGAAAAGTAGAGAAGCTGAAATCCGGACGGACTCAATTTTTTGAGTTTGAGAAAAACTTATGAAACTATCTGAAGTCATTGCATGTGGGGAATGTTTATCTTGGGCTATGAAGACAGCTATGTTGGATAAGAGCGTAGATGTTTTATATGCTACGGTTCATGATCCGTGGGACGGCCATAAGTTTGCTCATGCTTGGGTAGAAAAAGGTAATAAGGCGATGGACTGGCAAACGATGGAGGCAGGCTTGAGTAAGTATGCAGGCAAAGGTTGGCCGAAGAAAGAGTTTTATAAGGCATACAAACCGAAGAATATAAAGAAGTATACGGCAAAAGAAGCTGTGGCTAATAGAAAGAAGTATGGTAGTATTATAGGATGGGACTGGCCTTCGTGAAACTATCTGAAGCATTAAATACGCCAGTAAATTATAATTGGCGTGATAAAGGAAAATCTAGATGGTTAGGTATGTTTGATGTTGAAGGTGTAAATTATATTTTTGAAGCATCTGATTCAACAAATGCAGGTGATTGGAATGTCATATTTACTGGACAAGGTACTATGGATATAACAAATACTGGTAATGCTTTTACTGTATTTGCTACGATATTTGCCATGTTAAAAGAATTTGTTTTAAAAATGAAACCTAAAATGTTTTACTTTTCTGCTAAAGAACAATCCAGACGTAAATTATATCAAAGATTTGCAAAAATGATAGATAAAATGCTTCCACAATATAATATTCAAATGAATAATAAGGATGGTAAAATTAAAGATTCTTCTGCATGGTATTATTTCAAGAGAAAGTAAATGAAACTAACTGAAATTCTCAACAAACCTGCTGAGTGGAAGTGGTTTAAAACCAGTACAAACAAATGGATCGCCCTCTTTATAATAGACGATAACAAGTATGTATTCCAAGCTCAAACAAAGTCTATGTCTGGTATGAAAAAGAGATGGCATATAACATTTGAGATTAGAGGAACAGGTGGGAAACCCCACGACATTTCCAAGACAGGTAATGAGTTCAAGGTGTTCGCTACAGTGGCAGAAATATTGAACGAATATCTTAAGAAGGTTAAACCAAGTGTCTTTTGGTTTACTGCCAAAGAACCTTCCAGAGCTAAACTGTATGATAGGTTTGCAAAGCTCATTGTTAGAAAACATCCGAAGTATAAGGCTGTTAACAGTGTGAGCAACAATCAGAAATTTTACGAATTTGAGAAGAAGTAAATGAAACTTGGTAACTTATTAATTGAAGGCCGAACTGGTAACTGGTGGATCACCCCTGCAGCAAAGCCAGTATTCCTTGGTGATTCAGGACACGAAGATTATATGGCAGACAATGGTTTGCAATATGCTTCTGCGTTTGACAAAGGTTATATTAGAGCGATAACAACGATTGCAGGAGCAGACTTTATGTTTGCACCAAAGAGAGTTTCTAAAAAAACATTAAAGGCAATGGCTCCTCTGATAGTTAATAAGAAGACCATCCACGTTGACCCTGTTAAGATGACTTCAAAAACCAAATACACTTATGACTATAAACCCAAGATGACACCACAAGAATTTGAGAAAGTGTATCTACAATGAAACTAAGTGAGGTTTTAAATGTAATGAAACTCATCGAAGCTGTAATGCCGCGAGGTCTCATATGGATAGACACTAGTGGTAAGGTTAAGAGAGTAAAGGGCGATTCTCATGACGATTATTTCAAAGAAAAGAAAGTTCCAGCGTTCAAGGGACTCACCATTGTAGATATTTATACAAAGGCTATGAAGGCTGGTTGGATAAGAGGCAGGATTGAAAGAGACGAATACTATTTTGAATTTGTTACGAAGACAGTATCTAACAAAGCTCTAAAGAAAATGGTTGACATGGTTTTAGATGGCAAGAAAAGCACTAACTATATTCACATCTCTGCTAAGGATAAACGTTTTAATATTTCAGCATATATTGATGACGCTATAGAACAAATATTTAAGAAGTATAGAAATTTTACTTAGTGTAGAAAGAAGAAGAGATGAACCTGGCCGAAGCCATAAAGTTTAAGAATAAGAGGAGACTACTCGATAAAATTGAATCTAGAATTGTTACTGATTTTAAGAAGATATACAAACCGGGGAAAAAAATAGGGGTTGATATATTCGGTAGTGTTATGTATGTGATGGAAAGAAACCCTGAATTAATTAGTGGTGATCCTGAAGATATTGGCTTTACTCAGCTAAAAACATTAATGAAAGATGCAGTGTTAACGGCTTCCTCTTTTCCTTTTGAAACCGATGATATGAAAAAAGTATTCAAACTAGCTTTGATTGCAGATGTAAAGAAATTACAAAGTGCGAGGCGTATGTAATGAAACTAACTGAAATCTTTGATAAACCAGCTCAAGAAAAGAGATGAAACTACAAATTTTATTAGAAAGAAAAGCTCGGAAGAGAGCTGAACAGTATGATGGTATAAGTGATATGCCTAAACTGAAGAAGTTAATGAAAAAGTTGGGCGCCAAAGATAATAAAGTGCGTACGGTTAGTATAGATTTTGGCCGAGCATATGTATATACATACGACACGCCGTCAAAAATTAATTATAATGATTATGGCGATTCTCCTATGGCAGCTAAAGGTTATTGGAAGAAGGGAAAACTGATTCCCTTCTCTGAAAAACTTATTGTTAAGTATCAAAGAAGTGGCGAGGGTAGCGACAGATGAAACTACGAGAGGTATTTACAAAACCTAAAGGCAAGATAAAATGGGCAACTAAGACTGCTAAAAAATGGGTAGGCGATTATTCTGTAGATGATAGAGATTTTAAGTTTGAGGCTTTTAAGGGTATTGTAGATGATTCAGAGTTGTATCCTTATGAAGATAAGGTAGATAAAAAAGAAACTTGGTTTGTTGGATTCATTCAACTTAAGCCCGGCCAGATTGGAACAGGCCGGCGACGCGGTGGTACGACAAATATAACGGGCAAAGGTAAACCTATAGAAGTTCTTAATAAAACTCTTGTTGCAGCGAAAGAATTTGTCAAAGGAGCTAAGCCCGCATATATTTATTTTAGTGCTAAGGAGCCAAGCAGAATGAAGCTTTATAATATAATGGTAAAGAAATTATCTTCGAGTATGGGTTTTAAAGTGATAAATGCATCTCAAGGTAATTATTTATTACAGAGTAAGAGGTAACACTAGTTAGGGAAGCGAAATGAAATTACAAGATATATTAAAAGATGTGTTAGATGATGAAATTGGTGAGCCTCAATCTGTTGAAGTTATCGTTACTGAGTTAAAAGAAGCGGAAGAGAAGATTAGCCCTGGCGATGTATATGTGGATAAAAGAACGCGCGAAACCTTTCTTGTATTAACTCCTTTGACGACAAAGTTTGGGACAAAGTGGGAAGGCGTAGAGTTTGATTTTAACCCACGGTATGGAGAACCTTTTATATCAGCAGGATTATCCACTACTGTTGCTGAGCCTAAAGCTTTTGAAGGGTATAAGAAATCAAAACTTACAGGTAAACAGAAAAAGGCTATTCAAAAAATGCTGAAAGATCCAGAAAATCTTGACCAGTTAGATAGGGCAGGCTCAAGCGTTAGAGATATAGAGAGATATATAAGGTGAAACTAAGAGAAATAACAGATTCTTATTCTAATAAATACGAAGCAGAAGATTTTAAAGAAGCTGGCCAGCTTGCTAAGAAAAGAAAAGGTGGTAAGTTTAAATTAGGGTTTACAGATAAGAATGATAATCGCTTTTATGGCAACAGTAAGTTTAAATATAATAATAAAATATGGCAGATTTATCCTGACAATAGAATACAATCCTATGTAGCTGTAACTACAGCTTCAGGCAAAAGACGCGCTGCACCATTTAGATTAGGCGGATTATTTTCTAGTAGAAGCTTTGATGAGATGGTAATCATAAAATGAAACTATCGCATATAATTAATGAAGCTAAATATCCTGCTGACATTGATGGTATAACTATGGGTTTTTTGTATACAGGGATTAATAGTGCAGCGGAAAAGATATTAAAAGATATAAAAAAAAGAACAGGTTCTAATGCTAATCCTATTTCTTTACAAGTTATAGAAGGTATTGGTGCAGTTAATAAACAACTAATGAAGAAAATGAAATTGAAGAGCCAGGAAGCACTGAGCTATTTTTTGAAAGTAGCTTTAAAAGAATTTAATACTGACGCTCCATTTATCAGTAGTCTGTTTAAAAGATATAGACTTAAGGAAAGAGATTATAGGTGAAAATTCAAGATGTAAATTCTGAGGAGATCCTCAACGAAGCTAATCCAGCAGACGTAAAGAGAATGTTTGCCAAACAATTGAGTTCCACTAATAAAGTGATAAACATTATCAAACAGAGTTTGGGTTACTTAGAGAAACGTCACAAGAGTGATCCCGGTAATGTTCAGAACTTATTAATTCTTTCAGGTATCAGAAATAAGCTCTCAAATGTTGAACAAGATATTAACAAATTTCCGAGAAAGTAATGAAGCTTCGAGATATTATAGAAGCGCATAAGTATTCCAAAGCTGACGGACGCGATTACGAGAACGAAAGGAAGTTTAATGATACACCTAAGGCCAGGGCCTATCGGGCTAAACTCAATAAATACAATAGAGACAAAGGAACGTATGGCAATGACGACGGAAAAGACGCGTCGCATAAAGGTGAAGAAATTGTTGGCTTCGAGCCTTCGTCCAAGAACAAGGGAAGAAGAGAGAAAAGCAGAAAGACATCAAATAAGTAATATTAATCTCTATGCATGATATTTATAACGACATTCACGCGTTAATGGTTAATCGTTAATAGTTAGTGTAAAAATTTTAATAACGTATATGGAGAATATATATGGATTTCGGACCTGTACTTGAAAACGTAGCTAGCGTATTTGCTTTGCTTATCACTCTTTCAGTGATTATTGAAAGAGGTCTAGCGACCGTTTTTGGTTGGAAGTATTATACGAAACTCTTGGGCGGCAGGGGACTTAAAGTACCTATCGCTGTTGGTGTTTCTTTTCTAATCGCCAATCAAGTACCAGTGGATTTGGTAGCAATGTTGTTCAACGGAGACACTTCGGTGTTAGGCCAAGTCCTTACAGCTGGATTACTGAGCGGTGGGAGTAAAAAGGTGGCAGAAACCTTTGGTGATATAAAGGCTGCCGTGGGTTAAAACAACCCCTCAAAATATGTGGGTCACCTGTTTGGTGGCCCACATAACTTATATAAGAGAGTAAATCTATTAAAATATGAAAAAATTATCTTTAACTAGACTTTTATTAACAGAACAAAATATACGTGAATTGATTCAGATGTATGTTTCTTCTTTAAAACGAAACAATCGTGTTAGAGAAGATAGATACAAGTCGATGATATATGTACGCTTGGCTGATTTGGGATTTGATAGACCTCATATAACTACTATGATTAATTCTCTCACAGATGTAGATACTGAAAAAGATGTAGATAAGATTATGTCTCGTTATCGTTTATGGGGTGATGATTATGCTGATACTTTTAGAGCTACTGAAAGCACTATAACTGAAGCAGACGACGATAGAGAAGAAGATGAAGATGGCGTAGAACAGAACATTCATAATTTTAAGGTTATTGTGCAGATCCCTTTTACTAACTTAAAAAATAAAGATCAAAAATTACGCAAATTAAAGTTTGATTTAACGATACTTGATATTAAAATAAAGAAGGAAAGACCTATAGATGTTGCTAAGCTAAATCCCGAAGCTGCAGATAGTGCAGCAATAGATTTTGCTGTGATGTTAGAGTTAGAAACTGAGATGACACGTACTGAATTAGAACATGAATTACAACCAGACTATAAAATCTTGAAGCTAAAAGAAATTTAAAATGGCTATTAGCCCTAGTAATTTACTTAAAATAGAAGGTGCTATTGGTTCATTAAATTTGATTCGTATAAATTATTCTAAAGAAAAAAAACCAGACCAAAAAAGAACTGAACGAGTAGTAAGGATAGTAGAACCTTATGAAATAAAAGATACGTATCTTTATGGGTGGGACACTACAAAAGGTAAAACAATAAAGAGTTTTATTTTGAATAATATTAATAACGTTTTAGTCTTGGGCGGTAAGTTTAAAGATAGATATCCGGATGCAGGTAAATCATTCCCCACTTATGAATCAACTCCACCACCAGATGCTCGGAGACTTAGACCTACAGTTAATACAACAGCGTTTGTATAGAAAGAGTTTTTATGAAAAAGTTAGATGATATTGGTATTGTAGTTTTGAGTCATGGAAGATTAAATAAGTTAGAAAAAAGCTTAATATCTTATAAAGAAAATGGATTACTCGAAATGGTTGGTGATAATTTTATTTTCTTTAATGAAGTTTCTTCGGATGATATTAGTTTAATAGAAAGAGATTTTAAAGAGTTTGAGTGGGGCGGACACCCACTTAATTTGGGCATCGGTTGGGGAATGACAAAAGCAATAGAAGATGTTAATACTGAATATGTTTTGTTTTTAGAGAATGATTTTGAATTAGCATCTGCTAAAGAAGATATTTATAAACAGATAGAATTAGGTCTGCGGAATCTTAGAAAAAATAAAGTAGATATTATAAAATATCGTAAAGTAAAAGATTATTTAAAAACTTCTAATGAGGCAAAACGCTGGGTGGGTAGAAAAGGTTGTGAAGAAAGAAATTGGTGGATTGGATTTGCCGAAGAAGAAAATTTTGGTTATGATAATTCTGACATTTGTGAAGAAATAGATAGGGTAGATGACATTGTATTATGGAAAATGTCTTGTAGATATGCTAACTGGTCTAACAACCCTTTTTTATGTAAAGCAGATTGGTTTTTAAAGTTGGCTAATTTAAAGTTGGCTAAGTTGAGAGGGTTTAATGAGATGGGAACTGCCCCTAATCAGCGTAACCCTGATTTTGAGGAGCAAATTGAAAGTGAGGGTTGGTGGCAAAAACAGGATTATAAAGTAGGTATTTTACCTGGATTGTTTATACATCAAGATTGAGAAAGTAAGAATGGATAAAAAGCAAGCAGAAGAATATGTAAAGTGTAGGAAAGATCCGGTTTACTTTATTAAGAAGTATGGTAAAATACGCCATCCTACCAAGGGACTTCTGTCTTTTGAGCTTTGGGATTTTCAAGAAGAGACTGTGCAGAGTTTTTTAGACGAGTCATATAATATTATTTTAAAGGCTAGACAACTTGGGATTTCTAGTTTGTGTGCTGCTTATGCTGGTTGGATGGCAACATTTTTTAAGAATAGAGAAATATATATTCTTGCTACAAAAAGAGATACAGCAACAAATCTAGTAGATAAAGTAAGAGTATTTTTAGAAGCTGTTCCTGACTGGTTAAAATCAGAAATTGTAATTGACAATAGACAGAGCCTTGAAATGGCCAATGGTTCTAAAATTAAATCTGGTGCTACAGGTTCAAATGCTCAGGATGCTGCTCGTTCAGAAGCATTAAGTTTGTTGATTATTGACGAAGCTGCGTTTATAAAATCTATGGATACTATTTGGACTGCTGCTCAACCGACATTAGCTACTGGTGGTGATTGTATTGTCTTATCTTCGCCTAATGGTATTGGAAATTGGTTTCATAAATCTTATATTGAGGCAGAGGCAGGTATAAGTGAGAGAGTAGGAGGTAAAAATATATCCTTCAAGGCTATTACTCTTCCTTGGAGTAAACATCCAGAACGTGATGAAGAATGGGCTAGAGATGAAAGAAAAAAAATTGGTGACCAAGCGTTTGCCCAAGAGCATGGATGTGACTTTCAGCAATCAGGTAATAATGTAATTAGTTTAAAGGCTTTATCTTGGTATCAACAGCATCCTACTGAAGAAGAAGTAAGTGATGATGGTTTTCGCCCCTTCCTGAGAGAACCCGAAGAAAAAACTTGGATTGATAAAAACTTGTGGATATGGAAGTATCCCGATTACACTAAACAATACTTGTTATGCGCTGATGTTGCTAGAGGTGACGGTGATGATTTTTCAGCCTTTCATGTTCTTGATGTTGAAAAATATGAACAAGTAGCGGAGTACAAAGGTAAAGTTAATACTGATGTGTATGCGCATCTCATTCATAATACTGCAGTTCAATTTAATAATGCTCATATTGTAGTTGAAAATGCATCTATGGGTCATCATGTAGTGATGAAGCTTATAGAGATGGAATACAAAAATCTTTATTGGACAGTAAAGGATTTGACTAGAGTCCATGAAAGTAACTCTAATCAATTATATTATGATCCTTATAATGTACCCAAAAATGCAGTGGCTGGTTTTACGACGAGCATGAAAACACGACCAGTGTGTGTAGCTCGTATGGAAGAAGACTTAAGAACTCATGAATTTATTTTACATTCAAAAAGAACCTTAGCTGAGTTAGAAACTTTTATTTTTCATAATGGTAAACCTGAGGCCATGCCTAGTTATAATGATGACTTAGTAATGGCGTTGGCTATTGGAATGTATGTAAGAGCTACTACCTTAAAATTTAATAGTCACAATGAAGATATGACTAAAGAGCTATTAAATGGATTACATTTTTCATCTACGCCTTATGAGTTTGGTATTTATAAGACGGACGACCAAAAGAAAGAAGAACAATTTACCTTCGATGTCGGCAATGGCCAGCGCGAAGATTTACGTTGGATGATGAGCTAATGGCAGAGGATAATGGCTGGAGTAAATATGAAAAGATGGTAATAGATAAACTTGATCACCACGATACTAGGTTTGGTTTGATTGAAAATAAGCTTACACAAATACAAGTAGATATTGCTACACTAAAAGTAAAAGCAGGTGTGTGGGGTGGCATTGCAGGGTTGGTTCCTGTAGTTTTAGGGATAGTTTTATTTTTTGTTACCCAAACTGGCGATAAATAGTAAAAAGTGGACAAACCAAAATCCGGACGGACTCAATTTTTTGAGTTTGGAAAAAAACGTTTATACAAGGATAATGAATAATGGCAGATAGATTTGATATACTAAAGAAAATATTAAAGGGCGGCTCAGCAGCTTACAAGGTTCCCACAGAACGGCCTGGTATAAAAGCACAGAAGAAAGCCTTTGATACTTTTCAACGAGCCTCTTCTGCACTCTATCAACAGTCTCTAATTGGTGGAGTAGAAAGATTTGAGAGAATCAAAGACTATGAAGAGATGGATCATTACCCAGAGATTACGAGAGCATTAGACATTTATGCTGATGATTCGATGACTTATGCAGAAGATGGGAAAATTCTACAAATCGTTTCTGATGATGACAAGATTATACATGAGTTAGAAGAATTACTTTATCAACGTTTAGACTTAGACTTTCACCTTTGGACTTGGATTCGTAATATGTGCAAGTATGGTGATATGTTTAATCTACTAGACATTGTAGATAAAGAAGGTGTGTTGGGTGCTATTGCAATGCCGGTTGGCGAGATTGAGAGAGAAGAAGGATATAATAATGATCCTAATAGTTTAAGGTTTAAGTGGACGGTTCAAGGTAATACTGTATTTGAAAACTATCAAGTTTCTCACTTGCGTATTTTAGGTGATGATAGATTTCTTCCTTATGGTAGGTCAATATTAGATTCATCTCGTAAGGTATGGAAACAACTTCTAATGGCTGAAGATGCTATGTTAATTTATCGTATTAGCAGGGCACCAGAACGTCGAGTGTTCTATGTTGATGTAGGAAACATCCCGCCAAGAGATGTGGATTCTTACATGCAAAATGCAAGAGATAAGCTTAAAAGAATACCAGTGACGGCAGAAGCTACGGGCAATGTGGATTACCGATATAATCCTGAAAGTATTTTGGAGGATTTCTTTATTCCAGTTCGTGGGGATAGAGGAAGCAGAATTGAAACGTTGCCAGGGGGTGAGAATGCAGCTGCAATTGAAGATATTGAATATTTACAGAATAAGTTGTTTATTTCTCTTGGGGTTCCAAAGTCTTATCTTACAGCTGAAGAAGATCTTTCAGGTAAGTCTACGTTGGCTCAAGAGGACATTAAGTTTGCCAGAACCATCCAAAGAATCCAAAAGATCGTCGTTAGTGAATTGGCGAAGATATCACTTGTCCATCTTTATCTGCGTGGGTATGATGAAGCTTCGATTTATAACTTTGATCTGAGGTTGACCAACCCATCTACTGTAACAGAGATGATGCATCTTGAGTTGATGGGTAGTCGTTTTGATGCAGCTAATAATATGGCTGATTCTCCATTGCTTTCAAAGTACTATATTCAGAAAGAAGTATTAAAACTTTCAGATTCTGAAATTGCTGATCTGAAGTTGGAATCAGAACAAGAAGCTCAGCAGGAACATTTTATTGAACAGCTTAAAATGGGTGAGCAACCGGGCGGTGAAGCTCCTATGGGAGGTGCCCCTGAAGGTGCTGAAACAGAAGAGAGCAAGGGTGAGTCGCATGACAAGAAAGATACTAGACAATATACTAAAGATGCCATGCCTTATGATCCCATAGGTACACGGGAAATGCCGGGGCTTCCAAAGAATTATGCATTTAATGAAGATGGTGAAGGTAATGAAGATGGCGAAGAGCAATTAGAAGATAAACTTAATGATCCAGAAAATGAAGAGATGAAGAAAACTTTAGATTTTATACGAAAGAAAAATAAAAATCGTAGATCTAAGGCGGATATGTTCGATAGAACTATTGCAGATATTATGAAGTATGATCATGTAGCAAATGATATGATGGGAAACCTTATAAAAGACCATGCAGAAAAAAAGTTAGAAGAATCAACTTTGTTGTCCTTAAAGTCGGTGAAAAATTAACTTTAATAGAGTGAGTATATATTTATTTCAAGGGAGACTACCAAATATTGGGGCATAGTATGAAACATAACAAACAAAGAAATGTTGGCATATTATTTGAGCTGCTTAATCATGCAGTATTGAATGAGATTTCAAAGGGCCATCATAAAACGGCAAAAGCTATTTTTAAGGTCATTAAGAAACATTTTATGGCCGAGACTCAGATCTCTCAGGCGTATAAGATATATTCGCAATTGCTTTATAGCGAGGCGCGAAACCCTTATTATGCTACTCGTTTCGTTTCTAATTTGATGAAAGAATATAATCTCACGGTTAACCCTTCATTATTATATAGAGAAAATTCTAAACTTCTAGAAGATATTAGTAATGTCTGTGAGCGCAAGAAGATAATGAAAATAGCTATTCCTAATTATAAACTTTTTGCTAGTTTTAATATTTTGGTGAATGAGGGTGATATTAAAACGGGCGGTCAATATCTTTCTTCAAGAGATAGGTTAGTATGTGAACAAAATGTTTATGAACATCTTGTTGAAAACAAAGAGGGTAAGAGGATTAAAGAAGCAAACGCACATCATACGGAAAAATCTCAAGAACAAATTCAAACAGAAAAAATGGCATTGGCTATTGCACTAAAGAACTTTGATAAGAGGTATGGTAAACTCTTAACTAGAGAACAGAAAGATTGTCTGGTTAAGTTTTATACTACGAAGGATGAAAGAGATTTTAGTGCTTGGATGAAGAAGAGAGTTGGAAACATCTTAGATGAAATTGCAGATCGTAAAGATAGAATAGATAATGAAAAGATTCGTACTAAGATTGATTTGGTAGAAGATAAGCTAAAGCATATTGCTACTGAAGCTGGATTTTCTACTAAGAATTTGAAAGATGTATTACTTAGTCTTGAAATGAAAGATAATTTAAAATTATTTTAAGGGTAATTAGATGAGTATTTTAGAACAACAAATTGTAATAGGCGATAAGCTTGTTTCCAATGATATAAAAACAAACCCCCAGGCGAGATCGTTGACTATGAGAAATGGATATTATGAGAGTTGGCAATATCCCGATAATCAATCTGCGACTGTTACGTCTGAAGGTGGCATAGAAGAGATAGCTGAGAGCAAAACGGCAGGACAATTAGGATAATAATATAATTTATAAGTTAGGAGAGTTTAAATGAGCATTTTGAGTGAACAGTTAATCGGTGGCGGCGAAAACGGATCGTCGTGGTCTGAAAAGCCTTTTGGGGACGCCCAAAAGAACGAAGCAAACTATGCCGGGTTTGGCGGATATACATACGCTCAAAACAAGGAGATGCAGGCAGCGTTTAATACTACACCTGAAAAAGATCGAACTGGTCCTATCGCCGGGTCCAAACCGCTTACAAGTCACGGTGAGCAATATGGAGCTGTCGGTAGAAGAATGCCTAACGATGCAACAACTATTTTAGGCCAAATGGCTCAAATGCTTAAGCCTACTGCAGGAGAGGGTACCGCGTGGAATACTGTAGGTGGTGGAGCTAAGATGGCGTATCTGTTTGCAAGTAGCCGTTCTTTGCGAAGTTTACGCGATACGACTGGAACTGTTCGTGTTACCGGTGGCGGTCAGGAATCCTTTGTGTCCAATGCATCTGGTGGGCCTTTTGCAGGATATGATTATAATAATCATTATGGTATATCCAATTGGTTGGCTGAAGGGGGCGCTGGGTCAGCTGCTGTTGAAGGAAAAGAAGAAAACCCCTATGAAGACGCAGTAGAAGCCGTCGATGCTTCTAATAAAGAAATCTTTAGCGAGAGTGTTACTGTTCAGACTGGGTTACGCAACCTGCCTCCACAGCCTGCCGAAGGTGGTTCTGCTGATTCTGCTTCGTCCAAGGGCGACTCGTCCGACGGCCACGGTGACGGTGGGTACGGTCACGGACGGGCCTAGTTCTTCTAGATGAGAACAACTAAGAAAGAAGTATCCACAACGGGTGGTGTAGCAGGTTATAATACGCCGATTGGTGCGGCAGGTAATCCTACACCAGAGGAATTAAAAAGATGGAAGAAAGAAAAGAGAAAACTATTGGATAAAGGAAAGAAGAAAAGGGCAAAGCCTTTCGTTAAGGACGAGCAAAAGAATATTGATGAAAGATCTCATCAGATGATTCGTGATACTATTTTTGATATTCTTTTAGAGCAAGGTGTTGGCGAAGAAAGAATGAACTATGTGATTCGCCTTTTTGAAGGTCTTTCTAAGAATCTTAATACAAGCCTCGCTTATGCTCGTATGTTTATTCTAGACTCC
>Ga0080013_1001341_pt1 | contig 32975 bp, 30 predicted proteins | sample ETNvirenome_6_85_FD_69236 | JGI IMG/M metagenome (GOLD analysis project Ga0080013, IMG submission 69236) | Marine viral communities from the Pacific Ocean - ETNP_6_85 (SPADES assembly) (version 2) | ecosystem: Environmental > Aquatic > Marine > Oceanic | place: Pacific Ocean | collected 2013-06-19
GTTCTCACCCGAGCAGTTGACTACTTCAACCACCGCAAATGGGCTCTCTACTGCACGGTAGTCCTGGGGTAGCAGGATGCCGCTATCTTCTGTGTCTGTACCCTCTACGGTGCGTACCGAGAGGTAGTTATTAACTGGTGTAAGATTCATTTGTCTTCCTTTCTATCCACACTTTGCAAAGCCGCAGTTCTTACAAGTCACGCAGCCTTCCACATATACTAATCCTTCGGTTGCACACTCACCACAAGTCTTTTCAGTGGCCGTCTGTCCATCAGGAATATAATTCTTGAGTACTCGCGCGACGCACTTCGCAAAACTGAATAGGTCGGCGTCTCGATCTTTTTGTAATTGTTCTACCACATATTGTATACTGGCGCCGTGCCGGAGCCCCAACGAGATCATCCGAGTGAAAGCCGAATGGTTGGGATTATCGAATACCTTAACCAAGTCTTTAATAATTACTGTCTCGCCATTCTTCCCCACCTTAAGATCATAAATAGAATTCATCGTCTTGCGCGCATTTTTAACTAAAATCCCCTCCGCCTTATCTTTGGGAATCTCAATCAAGTTAGAAAGGCCGCCCATTACCTCATAGGGCTTCTCGCCCATTAACCCTACCAAAATCAACCATCGCTCTCCCTTAATAGTGGTATGATGGATGTTACATGCTAACTCGACGGGGCGCTTCGGAGCTTTATGTTGAGGAAGCTCCGATGCTGTGCCACCCGACTGTGGGACCAGTACTCCGGTGCGAGAACCATCTACGTAAACTGTAATACCCTTCAATCCACGGCGCCAACCTTCCATATACAGTTCCCCCACTATGGCCGGGGACGTCCCTTTGGGAAGGTTAATAGTAGAACTAATACTATGATCGATGTGCGTCTGGATCGCTGCTTGGACCGCAATTCGCTGGGGCCAATCAATACTGTCCGATTCTACAAAATAAGAAGGAAGGGGGCCCTCTTTAAGAGCTAACCACTCGCGAACATTGTGGTGGAAGACTTCATATTCTACCCAACCGTCCCCGAGGTCATCTATATAATCAGGAGTGGTCTCTTCTTCATTGTGTGATAATTTGCGGCGCCGAATATAAGAGTTTCTAAAAACCGGTTCAAGTCCGGACGAGGTTTGGGACATGATAGATACCGACCCGGTAGGAGCGTTGGTTAAGATGGAAATGTTGCGGCGGCCATGCTCCGCAATTAGCGCTTTGAGGTTTTCCGGTAATCTCTGTATGAAGGCATTGTCGGCCTCAGTTTCCCAATCGAATGCCGGGAAAGGGCCGCGCTCTTGCGCAAGGTATATGCTCTCTTCATAGGCGCTGTCGCGGAGAGTCTGATATATTTTCTCCACCACCTTAATGGCTTCATCGCTATCGTATGCTAAATTTAGCCGAGCCAAAGCATCCGCAAGACCATGGGTGCCTAGGCCGGTTCGCCGACCATTCACAGCAGCAGCTTGCAGTTTCCTCCATAAAGCCTTTTCATCAGGAGTATCAGCAACCCGGGCAATGTTCTCGAGCTTCTCCAATTCGAGTTCCACTAGATCATCTGAGAGGCGCATTCCAACTGCTGCCACCTCACGTAACTTAGAAAAGTCAAACTCTGCATTTTTTTCAAAAGAATTTTTTACGAGACTTTTGAGATTCAAAGACAAAAGCCTACAGCTGTCATAGGCCGAAAGCGGAATCTCTCCGCAGGGGTTAGTAGTTTGTGTTTCAAATGCCGGGTAGGAATGGGCTGGTAAATTTTTAGTAATATTGTCCCACATCAACAGGCCCGGTTCAGCTGTGAGGGTGGCCGATTCAATAATAGTATCCCACAGCGCCGCGGCGTCCACTTCGCTCACATACTCAGGCACTTCTGCGTCGACAGGGAATTGTAACTTAAAGGTTTTCTTATTTTCAACGGCTTCCATGAAGGCATCATTTATCTTAACTGAAATATTGGCCCCCGTTACCTTGGCGAGATCATGCTTCATCGTGACAAAGCTTTCAATATCTGGATGTCGTACGTCCAGCGATATCATGAGCGCGCCGCGGCGACCATTCTGTCCAATCATCCGGCAGACATAAGAATAGAAATCAGCAAAACTCCAAGCACCAGTAGTAGTGCGTGCCGCATTGTTGACAATACCATGCTCGGGACGTAGGCCACTAATATCAACCCCAACTCCGCAACGTCTCTTAAAAAGATTAGCCAGATCCTTGCCGGTGTCCATAATCGACGAAATAGTATCTTGGGGACTGTCGACTACCACACAATTGGAGAGAGATACATTAACATAATTGTTTCCTATTCCCATCATCGGGGAGCCTTGCGGAACAATGTATTTAAAGTTTTTAAAAAATAAATAAATTTCATTTTCGGTAAGATGGTTTGATTTACGAGTTATAAACTTATCTTCCATGCGGGCGAACTCTTTGGCCAAACGTTTGTGCATATCGTCCGGCGTCTTTTCTATAAAGTTCCCCTTTTTGTCCTGTAAACAATATTTTGTCATAAAAACATTCGTGGCTAGTTCGTCTCCACCAAAATACTCAAGTGTTGCCTCTCGGACTTCGTTTTTTTTAAACATGATCAGCCTCCATTGCTCTTTTTAAACTTTTTATACTTCTCAACCAAATTCTCTTTTTGTTTCTTGGCACTTACCTCAACCAGTTCGCCTTCGGCACAGGGGGCGAGTACTTTGATACAAACATTAGCTGTATCCATAAAGAGTGGGTATACAATTCCATCGGGCCCGTTGCGATTCTTGGCGACAAACATACGGCCGCCGTTGATAGCCTTATCTTCGATAGTACGGGAGATACTAAAAATAAAATCCGCAACAAAGCATTTATTAAATGCCTCCGAAATAGATTCCATAGTAATAACTTCTGCATTCAGTCCCGATCTATTAGTTTGGGAGGCGGTCCACACGGGGCACTTATATTCAGCTGCGATAGCACGCAACTCTTCATAAATAGATTCAAGTTCGTTGCGCTTTTCTTTTAAATATCGTACGGGGCGCAAGAGATCCCCGTAGTCTACAATAATCATATCCATCTCAACACTTCTCATGCGCAACTTCTCTAAATGATTGCGAATAGTTTGGGTACTTGCCGTCTTGGTGGGATATTCTTTTACAATGAGCTTGCCTGAAATGTCCTGAACCTCTTCATATATTTGTTCTTTAAAGGCTGTCAGATTCTCGAGCGGAATCTTAGTGAGACACGAATCATAGCGAGAAGCAACCACGGTATCTTGGAGTTCCAAAGTGTAATGAACTACCGTCTTACCCTCTTTGAGAGCTTGGGTTCCAAGGTGTACCAGGGCCATGGACTTGCCGGCACCCGTAGGAGCGATTACAACTCCTAGTTCTTTTTGGCCTAGGCCTCCCTTGCACACCGTATCGATAAAATCCCAGCCCGTGGAGGTGGGATTTCGAAAACGTGGTTTAAATCTTTCTTCAAAATCCTTTTTCCAGTCGTAACCTTCTTCGTTGTCCATACCTAGCTTCAATGAATCGTTTATGACCTGAGAGATCTCGTCAAATGATGAACTTTGTAGCAGGCCTATGGATTTTACCATGGCTGACTTAAGATTTTGTTTTTTACAGAAGTCGAGCGCCGTGTCTTTAATATATTCCACATCGCTCACGGCCGTGACCTGACTCCGGACATAGAATTCACGCGTTTGGCGCGCCGTCAATTCGTTCTCGTTATCCAATTCCGAACGAAGGATGATTTTCATAATGTCACGAGAGGGGTGTACGCCGTACTTGGTACGGTATGCAAATACCTTATTCAAGAACAAGCGAAGATAACTCAACTCCAAAAAGTTTGTATCCAGCACTTCTTCAATTTGATCTGCGAAAGCACGATCATCTAATATCACCATACAAAGCTTTTCTTGAAAGGCTTTTCCATAGCGTGAAAAATTGACTACTTCTCCATTTAATTTCATCGGTGTTCCCATCGTCTTATAATACTATTAATGAAGCGCCTTGTCAAGACACATTCGATTCATAGTTGCATGAAGATCGTCCCAATTAAACACTCCAAAGCCATCCTGATTCATCATACGGATAATCTCGGTTTTATTGTACTCATATTCAAAATTATTCAAAGCGTAATGTACCTTATCGCGGCACTGCAGTGAGAGAGCTGGGGCATACAGTTGCATCAATTTATAGTTCTCTATAATTACATCTCTATACTCTAAAACGTTCGTGAAAAACTTAGCTTTTGAGTCGCTCTTCAAGCAAAAATCAAAAATCTCTTGTAAAGACACGTCTTTATCTTCCCTAAGAAATTTTAAGTTTTTTGAAATACTTTTTAGTCCGGCGCGGGGTACACCTTTCAAATTATCAGAAGGGTCCCCAGCGATGGCTCGGGCCATGGCAAAGTTGCGCGGATGGATATCAAAATCCTCCACTATATTGAGCTTTGTGTGAACCTTCTTTTGAATAGGTCGGAACAAAACCGTTTCACCATCACACAGTTGAAGGAAATCCTTGTCACTAGAAATGATTACTTTCTCCCAGCCCTTAAACTGATCGACCTGAGTAGCGTAAGCAATCACATCGTCGGCTTCAACTTCGTCGAAGCGAAGTTGAATAACTGGGAGTTCATTAAGATACTCAATTAAGCGAAGCTGCTGCCACACCATATTGGAGCGTTGCTGCTCATCGGTCATATCAGTTTGCCGATTGACGCGGATGGGCTTTCTTCCTGCCTTGTAATTCTTGTTTTGTTCTCGTCTCTTCCGGCTCCCGCCCGGTCCATCCCAGATGATCATCACAGTGTCGGGCTTAATGTCTCGACAGAGCTTCTGTAAGATGCCCAGGAAGCCTTTTAAGCCCCCAATGGGCTGTCCATGGACCGAGAGGCTAGGATTGACGATGAAGGCCCTAAAATAAGCGTTCAGAGCGTCTACTATCATTACGCGTTTCATAGGCGCATACTCTCAATCTTGCCGTTTGCGTCTGTATATATAACGCGCTTCACACCAACGTGACGCATCGCCGCTTCGCACATAGAACAAGGCTTGCTGATGCGTGCCTCTCCTTCTTTGTTAATACGAGCCACATAAACCGTGGAACCCTGTGTGGTGGAGCGCTCGATACCGAGGATGGCTCCCAACTCTGCATGGAGGGTGGCTTCGCCATGACCCTCTCTACGAAATCTTGCACCAAAGCTACAATGCCGGTGCTTATTGCAGGAAATACTACGAACGGAACTGCCCTTAACGAGGACGGCTCCGTGCCTAAACTTTCCATAATCTGATTGTTCGGCCACTCTCTTGGCGAACTCTATATATCTCTTATTCTTCAACTGTAACCCCTAACGTATGAAGCTCCTATGAGTATACCTCACAGGAGCTTCAGTGTCAAGGGTTGTTTTCTATTCTTTATCTACGTCGTAGAAATCTTCTGCACTTCCCTCGCGCGTGTCAAACTTACGAATGATCTCTTCATCCATGATCTCGAACACTCGGTCCTTGAATTTTTTATCTTCAAGTTTAGAAGTCCAATGGGCAGTCTGGAACTTTTCTTCGGTTCCATCCTTATGCACGAGGGAGAACCAAGCGCCGGCTTGCTTTAAATTGTCGGAACCCTTAATTGCTTCCAGCCAACTCTCTTGGTCCTGGATGCCAACCTTATCGGTGCCCCATAGAATCTTGAACGCGCAATTGCGTCCCTGTGTGCCGAAGCGAGACTTCTCAAGCTTGACCTTCACCTCGGAACCGATGCGGAAACCACTCTCATCCTCGATGAAAGCAGACTTCGCCTTGCGCCCTGTCAGCCAGATGCGCAGGGAATACACATAGTGCATAGCCTTTCCGCCTGGAGTTATAAATGGGGTCGTCATTGCGACGATGCGGGCGTTCGGTCCCTGTGGGATATTGGTCTTCAACTGGTTAAGAACCAGGAAGGCAGACTTAGTATTGGCAATAGGAATCGTCAACTTAGCCATACCCTTAGAAAGAATTCGAGCCTTCATCGCCATGGTAGACTGAGGGTTAAAGTCTCCCTCAACGTCTGTAATGGTGGGTGTCATGGCCAGGGAGTCCCAAATAAACAGAGTTCTTTCTGCTCCGGACTTCAACACGTTTTCAATGGTTTCCAACACATGTTCAACGGATTGTGCCTGAACATAGATAAGCTCGCTTATATCACAGCCTGCACGTTCTAGAAAGCCCGGGTCGATTGCCGACTCGGAATCCATATAGATGACAGTCATGCCCATTTTCTGGGCGTTCCCAGCAATCTGTGCGGCCATGAAAGACTTGCCGGTTGATTCAAGACCTGCAATCTCCGTGAACTTGCCAACTGGTATGCCGGCAAGCTGACCGCGACAGACAATGGAATCCAACCAGCGAGAGCCGGTTGGGATCCATTCTTTTACTTCTGTAGGATTTGCTTCCTTCAGATTGTGGGCGACATTCACGCCCGAAGTTTTGTTGATTAGGGTTCGCAGACCGTCAATTGAAATCTTGCCTGCTTTTGACTTACTCTTCGCCATGAAAATTTTCTCCGTATCTCATATAAACTTCAGCCATGAAGTCTTTGTGAAGTCGCGATACTTCTTCGCTAACTTCATTTATCTGGCGCCTTAAATCCCAAACATAAATTGTTAGAATGCCGAGAGCGAGCGCCAACCACATTTTCTACTCCGCGCTGTCGTCGTCGTCGGTAACAGCACTATCATCGTCATCCGATGCGCTGTCGTCGTCGTCGCCGTCGGGGCATCCCGCGGAAGTAGTAATAATAAAGCCCATCAAAAGGGCAAAAATGGCCAAGAGGGCCATTCGGTTAGTTCGAGCAATCATTTAATTTCCTTTCAAAATTCTTGTTCTGTTATGATCAGCGATCCTTCGTTGATCAATCTTTCATAGTGACTATGATACCCTAAAAGGCTCACCGTGTCAACCACTATTTTGCGCATTTCTGAAGATTTACCGGTGATAATACGTACGGGTAGTTCGTTATTGTACACAAAGCTGTGAACCTTCTGTTCTACCCATTCGTATTTTTCACCATGTAAATCTAAAGTTTCCACTATTTCAGTTTAAGTTGGCCGGCCTTTGTCGCGACCGTAACGTCGAAGCCGGACACGAAGCTGTCGGCGGTATCTCCTAACGCATATACGTCAGCAACCTGCACCTGGACTTCTGTTGAAATGTTGCAGAACCCGCGCTTATAATCATACTGCTCTGTTGAATAGTCTAGGCCATACTCACCATCATAAATGGTAGTTGCAAGCACTTCGGTCAGATATTCTTCAAACCATCCCTCGCGGTCATAATCATCGAGCGCGCCATTAAAGCGCATCTCTTCCAAAATAGCAGAACCATAATTATACACCGGAACTCCCGCTGCTAAAAGGCCTGCCAGCATAGCCGCCGTGTCTGTCTCGCCCACGGTCTCTTCAACATAACTCTCATTAATGTGCCACACATCAGTTCCGGCTGTGTAACTTAGTGTTACGAAATCTGTTTCCTCAACGCTCAATTCTTTGAGCTTTTTAATAATATCACCCATTTTTAAATCCCTTTCTTTGGATAATTTGAGGCCCCTGTATCCCCGGGCCTCCCTGCGGCTGGCAAAGTTTAATCTGCGTTTTTGTTCTCTTGAACCTCGACGCGAAGCTCCTGTGCTAGTGTCTTCACTTCCTGCATTGCCTTGCGAACACGAGTTCCGGCGGCGTTGTTTCCGCTGCCGAAGAACTTATCATGGTCGTCCCGAGTTTCCTCAAGTAAAGTAATCAGTTGTTCTAGACGATTAGTTTCAGTAGTCATAACTCTTCCTTTCTATTGTGAGGCCCCTCTAACCCCGGGCCTCCCTGCGGGGGGGATATTATAGAGAGCCCAGCTCTGCGAAAGCGGTATCAACAGCGTTAGCTTCGCCATTCGTATTACCATACTTCGTAGTCTCGCTACTCACCGTCTCCGGGTCGTCGACCTGAGAATTGATGAATGTATCGAGAATGGTCTGAACATCCGACGCGGTCTTGCGCTCAAATAAGCCAGAGAATTCCGGAATACTATCCAGAAGCTCTGCACACTTATCCGGAGTCAGATCCTCACATAGCGGCGAAGAGCGCCGGCGAGGCACCAGCTTCGTCTGCGGGAAAGAAGCGCCCGGGGGCTTTCCATAGGTCATCGTGAGATCCGTGCCAGTCTCGGTATCGGTGATATCACCATACTCGGGATTAAGCACAAGCGTCAGGAGGTTCTCATAAGCAGTCTTGCCATAGCCCCAAATACGTACGCCCTTCTCTTCCTCACCGCGAACCATCACAGGGCTGAAGAATCTCTGTCGCACGAACAAAGACTTTGCAGTCTTCTTGCTGTGTTCGTCGTTGTTGTTGACGCCTTCGCGCCATAGCTGTGAAGCGAATTCGCAGACGGGACAACCGTCGTCAAAGTTGCGCTTGGGACAGAGGAATCCGCCCTTTTCCACATTGTAGTGGAACCACATCTCCTTGAAGGGGTCGCCATCCGCTGTCGGAACAATGCGAATGTCCTGGTCACCGTCATCCGGTCGCCAGAAAACTGAATCGGCGTTACCCTCGCCGCGAAGGGATGAAAGCTTATCTCTCATCTTGTCTAAATTGATACCCATAATTTTATCTCCTTATAGTTGGGTTAAAGTACGATCAGCTAATATCCTGATCGTCTAGTTGTTCTAGAAATGATTGTACCATAGATGAATACTTAATGCAATAACAATATTTCTGCTCATATGTTGTTGTAAAGACGCCATATGAAACGTTTACTCCTGTTGCGACTTGCGACTTCACATAATTCGTAATCTTCTTAAACAATGTGCCGTCTTCCTTAAGCTCTATCTCATTGATACCATAATAGTATACCACATCTCTCGGCCGAGTCAAGTCAAAAAACCATTTTTCTTCTTCTTTTTCTACATCTAAAATGCCTATGGCAGCGATTCGACTAAGATGAGAAGGTGTCACAAAGTTACCAATTACAGGCTCAGAATTCCTAAAAACATTTATCATATGAACTGTATTAACGATGGCTTGATTTAGCACATCATAATATCCCATAATTGGGACGTCTCCGATCCCCTTCTCCACCATCTGATTGTCAACCATCCAAAGCATATCTATCATGCCAGAGCGCGCGTATTCTTGCAAGACATTTCTTACAACCTTGTCTTGTATCTTCTGCACCTCGCTAGCTAGCTCTAGATCTGACTGTATATAAAGTACTGTGATGTTATTATCTTTGAGTTGTTCTAAAAGGCTAAGCGTCCCACCTGAGATATGTCCGCTGCCGGCCACTACCACGATGACGTTGTTGTCATCGAATTTAAGCTTTTTCTGGAGCGAAGGAAAGTGTGCATCGTACTCCTCGTGGCTATTCCTTTTTTTAATCGTAATATCTGCATCTTTGTTCGCATCGATGCTATAGGTTTCATATTGTGAAAATTTGGAAAAAGCTTTGGCAATATTGCAGCCGGCTCTACCGAGGCCTATGATTACCATTAATCCTCTACCCACTCCAGAATAAAGCCCAAGTCAAAACCTCCTTTAGTAACGCGTTTCGCGGTTCGGGCGGCACTAATCTCAGATAGGGATAGTCCCAATCGAGTGCAAATAAAGTCAAAGATCTCCATAATGTCTGCCGCCTCTTCGACACACGGGTTCTCGACGAACTCCTGAACTTCTTCCTGAAGCTTCTTCATGGCGTACCCTTTAAGACGATCGCTTTGTACTTGGCACACTGAGAATTCCTTCCCGGTGTCTTCGATAATCTCGGGAATACGGTCCCTAACGAGCTTCTGGTAAATCTTATTCATAACTTTAATTCCTTCATTTCTCCGAGGTTTCTCCCGGCGGAGACATTAACCTTGAACACATCATAACGCGTTTTCTTAAAGGTGTCAAGCAAATTCAAAATTTCATAACGATCTTCTTCCGCCAAATCAATATATACCGCGTCGTGAATCAAAAATGAAATGTAACTTTTTCTCCCCTTCAAAAGCTCGTAGACTTTATAAGCTTGCTCATGCACCATATCAATTGTAGTGCTCTGAACGATATAGTTTAGTGCATGATGGTGGTCGACATTGTCTATTACTCTACCATAATCTGTTTTTATTTTGAAGCCGTCCCAATACTTATTTCGCACCAAGTCTTTGTTATAGAGGCGCTCTAGATGCTTATTTTTCTTCTGGGAGTACAGCCATGCAAAAGTTTTTACTTTGGCTTCCTCTCGCTTTAACTTACCATTGAAAATATTTTCCACATTCCAATCATGAATGTCGTTCTTAGGCTGCTCTACTCCTGTGAGGGCCAGAAGGACCCTTAGTTCCGCCGCGTTAAAATCCAGTTCCAATAACCAGTCGTTTTGGGGCTTAACACACCCACGAAACTCTTTGTTCATTGTCAGAATAGGAAAGGTATGAGGATGTGTTGCCAAGCGCCCAGTGATAGTTCCCCACGGATTGTAATGACAACGATGCTTGACGCTCTGTAGGGTGCGTAAAAAGTTCTTTCCTGGCACGGAGCCCAGTAAATGACTAATGGGTCCAATATCGATATTCAAAGACTGTGAACTAATCTCCGTTAACATCTTTATAAGATTATACATAAAATCATAATTAAGAGGCTTCTCGCAGGACTTCAAAACATGCTCGGTTATCCTGCTTTTAATATCAAAATACTCAAACAGAAAGTATTCCGGAATTATTTCGTATAAGCAGTTGTCGTCTAGCGACAGGTCTGCAGTTCTGAATGACTTCAAACACCCTCGAAGTCTTTGCTTGATTCGCGACCAGTCTTCATTTAGTTCTTTCGGGCACACCTCCGTGAGTGTCATCCCGCCGCTATAGATGCGGCCGATTTCATATTTCTCACCTGGTAACCGGGCAGAATACTCCCAGGTTTCGCCCTCTAAGGGAAGTATCCCATCGGGTTTGATCATATTGTTGGCATAATAACCAAAACACTCAGCTTTGCTATCTAGTACTTGAAAAAGCACAACCCCCCCTAATAATTTCCCCCACCTGTCTGTTGCATATCATAGACTGACCCTATTCTAACAGTGCCCCGTGGGTCTGTCAAGGGCTATTTCCAATAATCCTCTTATCATACAGATATGGTTTGAATAAATTATTAATAAAAATAACAGATTGATGCCAATTATATGCTATTCCAATGTCGCGTGCTCGGCGCAAAAGTTGCTTCTTATTTTTGTATTCAACACCAGTTTCCATAGAACGAATAGTAAAATAAAGCTTTAGCCAAACGAGAGGAGTAAGCCATGCGCCGGCGGAGGATGGTGTCATAATCACCTCGCGAGTTCCAGTTAAAGCAAAGGAAGGAGTGGGGCACCTCACATTACCGGGAATACTTTCTATAATTCGGGGATTTTGAACTACAAATATATTATATGAATTAACCAATTGCGAGATTAACAGTACTATATCCAAACCATAGGTCCTATCATAGTATGTATCAAAAAAAGTCTGTTCATTTATACCATAATGGGCTAAAAATCCCTTACGTTCCGCGACGGGAGCCGACAGGTCTTCATCAATCATGGGGGGCGAAAAGATATCTGCAAAAAGTCGCCATGGGCCGTTTCGATCTACATAGAATCCAAATTTTCGTGCGGCTCGGGCGTAATAAGAAAAGTTAATATCTCGAAGGTACTCAGTATACTTGTAATCATCTCTAGAATAATTTCCCTGTGCAATCTCGATGGTGAGACCCGTCATAAGAGGATCCGTCGTAGGCGCCAATATCATTCCGGTTAATGTAATGGGTACTTTGTACGTTCCACGGGCAAGAAAGTTATAGAATTCTTTTATAAAATCTCTAAAATTAACAATTTTGTTAAGTTTTTTACGTTCTAGGGAATATAAATGAGTCAAAAATCGCGAATGTAGGTTTGCCACTTGAAGTGCATATTTATCCTGGTAAGGCCGCCACGCATTTGTTGCAATTATTTCCCCTAAATTAGTTTGATGCTTTTCAATTGCGCCTATATCACCAGCAATTTTCATGTTCCTTCTAAATTTATAAAAAGCATCAGCCACAAAATTAAAAGAAAAGACATTTTCCTCCGCAATTTGCTTGTACAAAGAATTATCCATCTTAGGAACAATAGCATTCTGAAATCTATCCACACGTCCATAATAGTTCTTATTGTAATATAAGTCAATAGGCGTCGGAAGATTGTCAAAATAGTTAGCATTTTTATACTTAAGCCTCTCTTTAAAGTTAATAACCAGAGGCATCCGATTGGACCCCTGCGGGTACATATCATTGGGCCAGCCAAGAGGGAGCTCCTCGGCTGGAACGCCGGCTTCTTGTGAAATTTGCACAATCTCAGCATCTGTTGCGGGGGAAAAATCGCTATATAAGTCAACGAGGGAAGTGGTCATGTTCTAATTAGGGTCTTCTGGGCAATTGTTGCGCGGACCATCAGTTCTGCGGCGGAGTTCTTCCGTTTACCGTAGTTCCCAGCGCAAGCTGGCCAGCGCCTCGGTTGTCCTCTGCCGTGACCCGGGAGACCGACTGAGGGGCTGCTGCAGATGGGGGAGGAGGTGGGGGAGGCTTATTTGAGAGCCCCCAGCTATCGGCGCGGCTTGGAGCGGCGGAGGCGACGGAGGCAGACGAAGATGGCCTACTGGCAGTCGGCATAGCCACATGCAGTGCCTTAACGGTTGTTTCCCAGCCATCTTTAGATATTTCGTTTGCTACGTCTACTACAAGATGGTAGCCGCCCATCCCCAAAATTCGTGCCAACGAATTCTTATCTACCGGTTTTCCAAAAATCAACCGATTAGGCTCTACATAGATCAGCTGACCCGGTAATAACAAGGTATTTCCATAAAGTGTTAAGGTGACATTATATAATTCTCTTAGCTGTTTTGCTGTCGCCGTTCGCGTTTTGGATGTTCGTGCTTCGCGCAAGTGAGGTTGGTCGACTCTTTCGAAATTAACCGCCTTCACGATTCCCCGATCGAGTCCTACAACAAAATTGGGTATTCCTAACTCTAGATTCGTATCATAATCCCCAGCATGAGCACCAAAATAACTTTGAAATGAAATGATTTTTACATCACACGTCGCAGGGTCGCCGGGAGGAGGAGGCGGGAAAACAAGAATGCGCTTTCGGGCCGGGGGTGGATCGTCCGCGTCAGAGGCCCCTGCAGTATCGGAGTCGTCCGGGCCGTCGCCATCATCCCCCTCATTTAGTGTATACAAATAATCATCAATACGAGCTATTGTAACATTTCCGGCCATGGGATTGAATCCCTTAAGGGCTGACTGCGCGGTGAGCTTCTGGCGTCCTTTAGTCACAAGGCCCTGGAGCGTTGCGGCGCGGCGGCGCAAGATTGATCCGCTCGCCTGGTTGCCGGCAGCTTCGAAGGAAGCGGCCGAGGACGTCGCCGTGTCCGCGGCGTCTTCCAGCTCCTTGAATGTCTTTTGCAGATCGGTTTTTTCAAAGGCCGACGCTTCATAAAGAGTCATGGGCGCACTAGGGGGCTCATCTTCAACAGCGCGCTCCAGCTCCACGATCTCGGCCGGCGTCAAGTCTCCGCGACTGACCTCCAGGGAGGGAGTATCCTGATCTGTGACGGCGCCTGTGACAACACCTCCCATAAGTATCTTAAAGGCATCGCTCCCCTGAGGGTTTCCTGTATCGCCTGCGAGAGAAGTACGCGGGGCCATCGATTCTGCTTCTTGCGTCAGCAGATCCTGGATATTGTGGTCGGAAGCGCCCGAGTCGTCCCATCCCATGTTCGGAGTATGCAGCCCGAGCCCGGAGACCTTCGGATACCCAAGGTACTGATCGCCCGCTAGTAGCCGAGAAGCGCGGCGGCCAGCAGTTACGTTTGTTATAGAGCTAATCGGCCCGGTATTAGGCTGGGCCAAACCAAGTTGAAGAAAAATGGGTTTAACAAATTCATTACTTATGTCTTGTATAAAGTCCTCAATATAGTAAGTGGTTCTTTGCGTAGCAATTATTTTCCTCTTCATAAAATCTAAAAACAACTCCACAGAAAGAGGAATATTGGCTATGTTAACTATCGACATAAATGCCTGACGTTGCCATTTTGAGAGCCCTTTAAACCCGCAGGCTATGCCTCCCGCTGGCAGAGATTTTTTGTTATAACGGAGCGCGTTGTATACAAGACGCGAATTAACAAATTCGATATCTGTTGTCACAAAAGCTCTTTCTCTTGTCCTGACTGCGGCCATGAGAGATCTTTTTGTAAGGAAAACTTCTAAAATATCTCCTAAATAAAAAAATTGAACCCACTGGCCTCCCAAGAGCGATCCATCGTCTCCTTTTGTATATCCGCCTGCACCAGTAACATCGTATAGGGTGTGTTGATCGGCGCCCCTGGCGGACATTGCGGGACGTAGATCGTCGGTCTCCCCTTTGCCGGACTTATCCTCTAGCGCTCCGGCGGCGCCACCTCCGGGGGTGGCCTCTCCGGAGGACATCGCGCCAGGCTGTTCCGGATTGTTCGCACCATGAATAGCACCCTGCACCCCCACGCCGCCGACCTTCGTGTTACCCATGTAGAAATAGTCTAGATTGCTGCGCATTGGCATTGGACCAAATACCTCAATCTTATTGGCCGCCAGTTCATAGGCATCTGTTTGCTTGTCGCGGATCGTGCCGACCCTCGTCTTACCACCAGATCCGCTTATGGTGTCTCCCCGCGCGACGCCCTGAACCACCGCAGAAGCATCATACACTTTCGGGCCCTTGAAAGTAGCAATCTCCTTCTGGGTGTGGACCCCCCGGCCCTCGCCAGTAACGTCATGCTGTTGCAGTAGGTTGTAAGGAAGCACACAAGCATAAGTATGTTTTAATATTAACTCTTCTAGAATCTGATTGTAACCACTATAAAGCAATTGCTGCAGCTCTTGTTCCTTGGCCTCGAGCTCGGCGATGGCAACCTTGTGACGCGGATCCATTGTTCCGATGTGGCTCAATCCGACGCCCTCGTTCATGTCCGGGTCCGGCTCCTCGGGGGTGACTTTGGTCTGCCGGGCTTCTTCGAACTTGGCGACTTTGTCCTGGGCATCTTTGAGGGGGCCTTCTTTAAATTTTCTCACCGCACTACCAGGGGAATTTAGCCCCAAAAGATCAAATCTCTCTTCAATGAGTGATGATCGCGCGCGATAATTAGCAGTTAATGTTGCGGATCCGTCTTCTTTAAAATCAAACTCATGATCAGTTAATTGTAGAAATAATGACACATTGGCGTCGTCAATGGCCTTTAGCTCGGCGGAGTTGAAGAGGCCGTGGCCACTACTGGGCACCTGCCAGCCTACATCTGCTCTTATCTCAAAAAACTTACCATCATATTCTCGGTCTATACACCTTGTGGGATCCGGCGATGCGGCGCCTCCCTTAAACGGTGGAGCAAATATAATTAGGTCTAAGAAAGATGCGCGGCCGAGCTGGCCGGCTGTGGTCGTGTGTTCTCTTAAATTATTTACCAAAAGGGATGATATGCTATTAAAATATATCTTTAAAGAGGCTTCAATATTGTTGTCCACCTCGCCGGGATTAACTCCCATGAGAGTCCAATCAAACGATTCAATTCCTGTTGCCTGCATTTTGCCTCGATGGCCCTCCAACATGTCCTTTATGTCGCTCTTGGCAACATAACTATCAAACTCGATTTCTATTTCGGCTGTGGGTTGAGACCCAGGCGCGATCACTCCTCCCACTAGCGCATATTCGACTTTAAAAATTCGTATTTTAGGTACCAATAAAGCTTTTTGAGCAGACGATAGCCCAAAAGAAAAGAACTCATTTGAGATTCCCGACTTGGTAACCATCGAACTAACTGTAACATCCGGAGGAAACGAAGTACTCGACTCTACCGGACAAATCATTGAATACCCACTTGTCCAAGGCTTGTTCGGAACTGTATACGCGCGGTTCTGCTCCGACATCGACATGTGTTCTTCGCGCGTGTAGTACCTTTTGTTGGCTATTGAAATGCGTCCCGGATCGCCGGCGGGGCCGGCTAAATTTATAAGAGCAAGCTGAGCATTTTGGTGCAATTGCTTATAATAAGCTCTGGGAGCTATATCGTTATACTCTATCGCCGGAGTAGGCGGCGGTGTTACCGGATCGGCTGGCTCAGTCATTCTTTCTTTATTCTCCTATATCCTCTTTTAAGTCAAATAGATATCCAAAGCCATCTGGAGTGGCTGAGGTATAAGGACTTTATCTCCCAAAGAATAATGTGCATCTGTGGGCTTATGATTATAACGAGCAATGACCCACCAGTATGTTGCATCTCCATATGCCTGAGAGGCCAATTTATCTAGTCTATCTCCATATTCCCAGTATACAGTTTCAATCGAAAATCGTGGTTTGTTGGTGTTGTTGCGCTCAAAAGTCACTGTCCCGTATTGATCTATATATCGGACGCCCCTATTTTCAAAAGTTGGAAAATACAAACTATTAGTGTTTCTAAAAAAGAGAACATTCTCATATCGTGATGGCATTTATTAGTCCTCGGCCCCGGGGAGGGTCGCGAGATAGTCACTAGTGACCTGGTCGATGCAGACGTTGTAGGCGTCTCCGTCCACGACCCGGCAAGCTTCAAGGCCGGCGACGTAGTACTCGGCCGCGGCCTGCGCCTCCTCATGGGCTCCGAGATCCCCAAAGATGCTGTCGGAGTTGGTATTATATGGGAAGTTTGCCCCCTGGCCAAAGTAAGCTGTGTTTCCATGGACCTCGAAGCCTGCGCGACTAGTCTGATGCAAGATGGTACCTCCGAGAGTAATTTGATACCCTTCTGCATTAGCAAAAAATCTTAGATCCGCAGCCGAATTTACTGTTATAGACGCCTTTTCAGAATCGACCAAATTACTTATCGTAAAAGTTTCTGGTACAAATAGAAGCCCATCCCCAAGCGACGAATAGCTGCCCATCCCATTATAGGCAACTCCTTCTAACTGTAATGTCAAAAGGGGTGATGCAACCATAAATCCTGTCGACCTATTCCCAGCTACAGGCTCATATACCGGATACATCATTTTATACAAATCGGCAACTTTATTTAGCCAGTCGCCAGGTGCTACGTCGCATTTGTATGCATCCCCAGCCTTAGGAATGGACTTCCAGGCAAAGCCGCCGGCTACAAGAACATCTCTCTGTGCCTCCGTGACCACCTGACCTTTCTTCGGGGTTCGCAAAATAGCTGTAAAAGTACGTACTGTATTCTGATATGTAAAAATCGGATCCATGCGGCCATATACCTGCGTAGAAGACCAATTTGGTTTAGTTTGTTGCTCAAATGAAGTTATAATAACCGGGAACGACAACGTTTTATTGATTGCGATATGCTTTAGGCTCATTGTAGCGAAAGTCATTTTGTTTTATCTCTTTTATGCCTTACTAATACTTAGTCGCGACTTCTTATTTATACGAGAGATAACAGTGTCGGCCACCTTCTTGCCATCCATCTCAATGATGACCTGTCTTTCATCTCTTTCTGGGGTTTTCGTTTGGTCTGCTAGAATATTTTGGTTTAATATGTCGATTGATCCCTGAAGTTGGCGTAACGAAATGATCAGCTCAGGAGGGATGCTTCCCCCCACGTGGCCTGCTGCACCTCCTTTGGCGCCGGTCCGGCCAGACATAATATCTTTAGTATTCTTGTTCGTGATAACATTGGAGCCTTGGGGTAGGTCGACCACTTGGGGCCCGGCGGCCATATAGGTGCCCCCTCCTTTGGTGGTAATAAGTTCTGCCCCTTTTTCGCCCACCAAAGCCGGCCCGCCGGTGAAGTCATCCACGCCGACAGCGAATTCAGCTAGTTTCTTAATGCCTGTCGCCGCGGCGCTGATGGCAGCGAGGCCCATACCAACGGCTACTCCTAACTGTATCGGCCCCACCGGCGCCGTCAGGGCCGCTTTGGCCAACACCACCGCCCAAATAGCCGCGGCGATCGCGAAGAAAACAGATGCAATAGTGCCCCCTTTCCCAAAACCTTGCAGCCACTCCAGGGCGCCTTTAACAAGCACAAAAACACCAATAAAAGCTAACCATGGAGCAAAGGCTTTCATTGACTCCATACCAAACAATTTAAGGGCTAAGGTCACACCAAGAATCGCCGTCGGCAAGTAATTGAGGAATTCCACCAACCGGGGAGATTCATCGGCCCAGTATGTAAATGGCTGTAGCACCAGCAAAATCGCGTCGGCCAAGTCGGCTAGGACTTCAACAACAGGAACCGCCGCTACAGCCAAAGACTGCATAGCTTGTGCTAGTTTCTCCTGTACTGCTTGGGCGTCCTGAGCACGCTGCTGCATCTCCTTCATTTCCATGCCTCGTTGGGCATATTCGGCATCGGTGGAGCCGAACAACATTTCTGCTTCAGCCATATCCTTAATCCCCGCGGCCGCGGCAATTGCTTGCTTTTCGTGACGAGACATGTTCTTGAATTGTTGTGGATGCAATTTCAAAGCGTCGCGCATTGCTTGAATGCGCTCTGCTTCAGTGGCATAAACCATTTCAATAGCGTTAAGATAGGGGCCACCGAGAACCGCATTCAAGCGACCAACAGCATTTCCAGCTTCCTCAAATGTGTCAAACTGCTTGGCGATTCCCAACAATTCTTGCATAGCAATTCCTGTCTCAACCGACTGTTCCGCAAGGCCCGCGAATACATCTCTCATGCCTTCGCCATATTTCATTAATTCTGGCATTGAAGCATTGAAGTCGTCAGTAACCTCTTGGAGTGGACGACCAAGAGACTTCGAAATTGCCGACAATTCAAGTCCCAAGCCTTTTAACTGTTTTGCATTATAGCCTAAGCCCTTTTGGAACGTATTAAAGATACGTGCGGTGGTCTGGGTGGAGGCGCCCAGTTCTCCCATAATGCTGGTTATATCCATCAACTCTTGCCGATTCTTTTCCCCCATTTTTCTAAACTGACGCATTTCTACCGCAAGACTCTGGGTTGCAGCAAATGCCTCTTTGGTCGAGACACCATAACGTAAATTAGCTCTCTGTACCCTATTGGTTTGAGCTTCTATGCCCCCTAAACCTTCTTCCATGATGCCCGTACTTTTTCTAAAGTCCGCAGACGCACTATCAAATTCTTTCATCCAAGCAAGGGTGGATAAAGCGATGGCGCCAATGGCTGCGACGGTCGCATTCAAAGGATTTGCTAGGGATTTCCAGAGCCCTTGAACTCGTTCCATGGCAAAGGCCCAGCTTCCTGTTTGTTGAAAGGACTTAATAAGACTTCCAAGAAAGCCCTTGCTTTGATCTTGAAGGCCCAAAAAGGTTTTAAACATACCCTGAAGACCTGTGTCCATGCCCCTCATAGCTACGCTCTGGTCTACAGTTAGGTCCCGGTTCTCCTCCTGAATAGGCAAAATTGTTTCAACTTCCTTCTTTTGGTCTTTCAGGGCTTCAACTGCCGCTCTTTGAGCTTCCTCTTGATCTTTCACAATTTCCAGTTGGGCCCGGGTAGCTGCAGCTTTCTTTCTAGCAGCTTTGATCTCCCGCTTGGTCCCGGTGGCTTCGGCTTTCTGCAGCTTTTCGACGCGTTGAACATGCTTCTGCGTAGCCTCTAATCTCTTTTCCACGAGCTTCTGGCGGTCTTCCTCGACCTTATTCAGGCTTGCTTCGTAGTTATTAAGGAATTCCCGATTTTGGCGGATCTCAGCATTCTGAAGAGCGATCTGGGCATCCTGCATCTCGTATTGGCGCGCGATGACCTCCGTTAACTCAAGCTCATGCCGTGTGCGCTTCTCGGCCGCTTCGAGATATCGCTTGATATCCTTTAGTTGGTCTTCATAGTGTTTAGAATGCTTTGCGAGATAAACACCATGCTCTTTAAGAGCCTTAACATGTTCGTCGTCGAGGGCTTTTCTCTCTTTTTGAAGTTTAATCGCTTCTTTAAGAATCTCAAGGTCGCGTCCAGCGATGTCGTCAGTAGTCATCTAAATAGATCCTAGTTGAGTGGCCACTTGATACCGGTTTCTCTTTCAAAGTTTGCGACGGATCGGTTAAGGCTTGCTTTAGAGGAGAACGACCGAGGGTCATTCAATCCATACTTAAGAAATGTTTCCATATATTTCTTTTCTTTGCCAAGAGCCTCACCAAAAGCAGCTATTTGTGGAGATGTTCCGCGAATGCTATATTTGCTTTTAAATGGGCCGCTGTCGCCACCAAACATCCCTTTCAAAAGCATTTCGATTGCGCCGCCGAACATGGCGAGCCACGCTTCGTTAATTAATTTTTCTTTATTGGCGTTTAAATTAATTACAATGGGCTGCAGATCGTCGGACATAACCATACCTCAAGATATATAGTAAATAGTTTACAATTACAATAAGCGCTTATTTGCGAGGCTTACTTGTGGGCACTCCGGGGGGAGCATTTCCGGCGCCAAGCTGGGTGGGAGGCCCACCCGAGGAAGATTTGCCCTTCGAAGCATTCTTCGCTGCCGCGGCCTCGTCTTCTTTTTGTTGGAGGAGTCGTTTAACAAACCACTCTCGCAGCTTAATGGGCAAGTTGTACGCCTCCATCAAGCCCCAACCGCCGTGGTACTTTAAAAAGAAAAACTGTTCGTAAATGTTTTCGCTATATTCAGGCGTCAGGCCAAAAAAAGTCGATTGTAAAGGGAAAGTCAATATCGTCCTCGTAATCACATTCATTACAGACGAACTCCTTCCGCAGCTCCACAGACGGGCTGACCTGTTCATAGGTTTTTCTTAAGAACTTTGAGTCTCTCAGTGGGAGTGAATCAACGTACTTTCTAATCATCTCGGTTTCGGTATGGCCCATGACAGAAACAATCATAAAATTTAATTGATCTGTAACAAGCTTACCATCGACCTTTTTCTTTTTTCGCTTTGTCGCCAAATCCATTATGGCGCGTTCATCATGGCCGTTTAAAAGCCTGAACTCGACATCGACAGGAGAATGAGGGATGCTCACTTTAAAGGTGTCATCCGCTACATACTCCACACCAATTTCCTTTAAATCTTCATCAGAAAGCGGTTGGGATATCATAGCTTCTAGCAAATTATATTCATATGTATCGGTATGCGCGCAGGAGCGACATGTAATTTTTGTTTTATAATCTGTCCCATAACCACTGGCGCGGGCTGCGACCAACACGGCATTTCGATCCGCGATTAATAGGTCTCGGGATCGAACCCTTCTATCCACCAATAAATTTTCAATCAATCTATCCAGGACAAGACCCTTTTCAATTAATGATCTCGAACTTAAAAGATCCTCTTCCTTGGCTGTCATATATTTAATTTCAATTGCTTCTTGGTTGTGAAGTGGATGATCTGCGGGGTAGTATAAGCCGCGGCTGGGCAACACCACAAACTCTGTGGGGACGACAAAAGATAAAGGATCTATTTGTTGTTCTGTTGCTATAACCGGTTCTGGGGTTGGCGCGTCTGGATGTGGTGCTCCGACGCGATCTGCATTATTTCTTCGTGTCAAGTGACACCTCTCTTTCTAGTATAATTATATCAGTAATATAAATTTAATTAAGATTTATTCTATCAGGAGTCATGCTCGTGGGGGACCCCCCAGATCTCTTCGGCGCCGCGGTCCTGTTGTTCTTGACGAATAGCCTCGCGCTCCTGGCGAACTTCCCTGGGCGACGCTCCGCCTTGGCGCAGCGCTTCTGCGAGGCGTTGTTCTTGGGCGCGGTCCCCGGCGCGCCCGAGATCTGCCTGGCCGGCCTGATGGCCGCCGGCGCGGTCAGCGCCCCATGGCTGCGCGCGCAAGGTCGCCTCGGCTTCGTCTAGTCGAGTCCGGGCAGCCGTATTTGCGGCCGATGCATCGGCTGCCCGGGTCGCTGACCGCTGCGCTTGTTCTTCGCGAAATTCCTTTTCTGTCAGCGACTCCAACAATGGGTAGAGTAGCCCTTGGCGCCGATTATAGGATGTTCCATCTCTTCCGGGGGCCCCCATTGCGGCGGCGTCTGCCATAATCTCATTAACGAGGTCGAGGCGCATATCGTTCCTCGCATTGCTCGCCGCGCGGACGTAGCGGGCATGACCCACCGCTGCCATATTCCGGGTCAAGCTTGAACCACCTTTATTCCAAAAAGTAGGATATGCGCCGTATGCCTTCGATATGGCTCGCTGTTGAATCGCTAGCGGGGCCGTCGGGTCGCCAATACCTTTACCCTTTACGAGTCCTGAATACCTACCATATCGAGTATCCCCTCCGGTCTTAGAATTCCTAAAGGTTTGATAAGAATAAAAGTCAGATGCTCCCGCGCTTTGGCCCAATGTAACCGTGGCCTCTAAGAAACTCTCTCCCTTATAGCTATAGTCCGAAAAACTAATCCCCGTTACAAATGGATTATTAAATTTATGAATACCTATCGGCGTGCTATCAAAATATTTAGCGTTAGCCTTTAGGGCATCTTCCTTGGGATCTTTTTCTACTATCGGCCATGCGCCCATATCTAAAACGGTTAGGGTGCGCTCATGTTCTTTCCACAACTGGGGAGTAAACAAATAAGGTTTAACGATCTGCTCGGTATCCCTCATGGTTGTTGCAAGCGCAAATATATTATATAAAAAATTTAAAGAAAAGTGTAGATCATCTTGTAAAGTACTTACGAGAGTAATTGTGGCTGAGTCTATTTTTAATTTAGTCTTGGACTCATCGACAGCTTGATTGGCAGGGGCGCCCATGATTGAAGCCATGGAAACATTTGCCCCATAAGCAGGGGGCGTAAATGCAGTAACTACATAAGGACTGATTCTTCTATAAATATATTCATCGGCGTCGTCTTGCTTGGCGGCTTTCCACCACGTCTCTTCTGGGTCTCCGAGGCCCTTTCCTTCGCCTCCGAACCCCGCTGAAACCCATTTCTCCCTGACGCTCGTCGGTGGCGTACCAGCCAGTGCATTGAGGAAGGCGGTGGACGTTGTTGCGCCGACTGCCGAGCTCACGTCAGCGCTCTTGTACTTCCCGGCGTCCTGCCCGGCGGTAATGAACGATTTAATTGCATCTTCGAGGTTCGTGGATACAAGGCCGGCGAGGTTCTTTGCATCAGTGACTTCGCCCCGGGGCATTATGACCGGAAAATTACAAATAAAACGATGTTGTTGTTTTGGCTGTAATTCGGGCTGATCCCACCGAATCCGATTGGGAGCGTTTGAAGTGGACTGCGGGTCCGGTATTGAAGTCGTCGACTCGCCGCGTTCTGCGGAAAGTCGACCCGCAAGATCCCCGTTGAGCCGGGTTACGCCGCGAGCGATGCGGGCGGCCCGGAGTCGCTCGGCCCTTGTGGCCATTTAGATCAGCCGCCGCCGAAGACGTATTCAGCCCAATCGTATCGTAAGTTAATATCCACCGTTAATAGGTCTTCACTAGCATAGTCTAGGGTGCCATAAGAAATGGAAGTAACAAAAGGATTCTTAAGTTTGTGAGTACCTAAAGCGACACCGTTGCCATCTAATTCGGTGACGTTAACTTGGCGTCCGAGGGCCATAACTGCGCCCAGCTTATTAACGGTCCCCGCGTTGGAGGTAATAACAGAGCTATTGGTAGATACCTGATCTGGGAACATGTAACCCGAAGCCTTCAGGATGGCCTCTAGTTCGGCATCCATATCCGGATCGGCGGAGTTAACAAATTGCATCGTTATCTCATTCCAAGTAACTCGGCCAGGATAATAGAAAGTCTTATCCAAGAACTGGTGCTCTGTCACACCAATTGTATAGGCTGGTTTAGTAAATGTTCGTGCAAAAATCTGCGAACTTACTTGGCCAGGAAAATCGAATGTAACCAAAAACCGATGTGATCTTTTTGGTTCTGCTGCCGGGTTGTCCCAAAATAATGCCATTTTTATAATTCCTCTATAAACTATATAGTGAAGGGGAGCAAAACTCCCCATCATCTATCAATTAAAACTCCACTCCAGTTCTCGTAATTACGAAGTCCAAGGCAATGAACTCAATAGCGCGAGTCGGCTTCAACAATATCTTCGCATACATAATATTTCTATCGATCAAATCCGCAGTTGTCGTTGATTCATCCAATACAACTCTGAAGTCAGAAAGACCAAATCGTTGCTTGATGGAAGTCAAGAAAGGAACCACCTGATTGGTGAATCGATTCCAGGTAATCTGAGTATTCGGATCAAATAAGATCCCATTAGCAATTATAGTAATTTGCTTCCTCAGATAGATCATTAGCCTTCGAACATTGATGCGATCCAATGCCGAGGGCGTCGCTTGAAGCGTCTTTTGACCGAATACCACAATCCCTTCAGCTGGGAAAGAGGCAATTGGGTTAATATTAACTTCATATAAATCATCTCGTTGATCAGCTGTCAGCTTTTCGATAACGTTTATAACATTAAGACCCGCTGAGCCTCGACTTAGGCCGCCACGATTGAAGCCAGCAGGAGCAAACCATAGCTCGGCACGTGCAGCAGAGGCTGCCAAAACACCCATTGCGATAGTGGACGGCGGCACCCATACTCTGGTTGCAGCCGCGGTATCGTTAATTTGAACCCAGGGATAGTAAGTACACCCATAGCTTGTATTAAAGTCACGAGCATCGATGCCGGTTACTGTATCCGTCGACGATCCTCGACGATCATTAAAAGATACGGGGCCAGTGGCACTCCCTTCAGTAACCGGGAGAAATCCACCCTCAAGGTCGACAACCGCCAGCACATCTTTTCTATCTTCGGCCATGGCCAACAGATAGTCAGTAACCTGGATATCAGTAATACCCGGTACCGCGGCCATATTAATGTTAATCTGGTCCACATCTGAAACTGAATCAATTGCTTTCCGAAGTGTGTAGTACATTGGGAAAGCAGCTGTCGTCTTAGTAGACTCATCGGGCCCACCAAGGGCTCGTGTGTTGTTGAATGGATTCCTTTCGAGAATGTCGAACCCATTAAATCCACCATAGAGTGGTACCGTAAAGCGATCCCACCCTAAGTCAAGCACCTCAGTATATGATGCACTCACAGCAGTAAACGAATTGCCGGAGCGGCGGCCGCCAGAAGGAGTGCCGCGCCAAGGATCAAGGTTACTGATATCGTCAGAATCACCCAGAATAGTATTGAAATAGGTACCCAGATCGGAGCCGGAGTGTATAGCCACCGAGGTATGATCTCCGGAGGTTGCTGGACAAAGGTCGTCCAAAGAAAATCCGGGAGATAAAATAGTACGTCCCGAGGTTAAACCTTCCGGCAACACGGTAACCAAATCTCGAATTGAACCGTCAAACAGTAGAGTGTCGCTGCCTTGATTGGTAGATAGACCAAAGAAGGCATTCGTCAGCCTCATAAGGCGCCCGTCATCAGCGCGCGCGCGTTGTGGAAGACTTGGAGTCAACAGAGAGGCTGTAACAATAAGGCTGGAGCCGCCGAAATAAACAGCGCCGCCCTCACCCTCGTTGACTGGGTTTGGTACCGTTCCGGAGGCCCCGTCCGCAAATATGCTGAAGCAATTGGTGTCCGGTGTGCCGGCATATAGATCGTAGTTCACCAGTGTAGTGGATCCGCTGACCGCATTGAAACCGCGGTGCACCGGGATTCCCCGGAACCCGAAGGGTAGGAGAGCGGCCTCCTGGCCGCCGGCTTCGACTAGGTCTGATAGCTCTATTCGAATATACTTTGATCGAACATCGTATTGGCCGTCGACGTCCCATTTCGTGTTTACGGTATCCCAGCTGTACGTACGAGTACCAATCCTCTTCCCAATGAAGCCGCTAGAAGCGGGGTTGAGATTAAGATTATCAAACTGTTCCAGAATAGCGGGATTTTCGTCAGTATCCTGAATACTTCTAACAAGCAGTGAGAAAGTGCCATAGGGATTAAAATTAGAATTAGGTGACTGTTTAATATCGCTAAATGAAATCTTATAGTTACGCTGTGCGTATTCCACATCTTCGCGCGAGTGTACACGGAAAAGCGGCTCAACACTACTATTAATATCGAAACTGCCGGAATTATCACCCAGGTCTTGTCCGACAATCCACGGGGTGGCAGGAGTCGCGTATGCTCTCCTAAAATCGCTACCCTTTGCGCTGCCACTTTGAAGACCGAGAATAACACCATAAGTATCATCAAAGTTGTCTCTAGAAATGTCGTCGGCTGCAGAAAGTTGCTGAACAAAATCTACAACACTTCTTTCATATGACTCCCCCAAGAAATAATTTTTCTTATTTGCATCCGCAGTAATAGCTGGATTTAATAATTGGGGATTTGTGTTAAAGACTTTTCGGATATAGCGACCACTCTTTGGATTAAAATTGAAACTGGTTTCAAGAGTGTCTTGGTCGGGGCCTTCGATCCGGATCTTAAATTCTTTGTTGCTTCCTACCGAAACCGGCTCGATAAGCGCTGCGCATGCGGCCGTATGGTTGGTTGTCCCTGCTAAAGCGCCACTCAGTCCGATGGTGGTCGCAGTGCCGGTAAGATAGAAAACCGCGGCAAGCATTCCTTCGCCAGCGCCGCCGAGGGGCTCGACGGAGCCGGTTCCTATAATAAAGAGGCCATACGTGCCTCCGGTGGTGGTGGCGGGTCCCCCGCTGATTTCTGGAAATTCCCAGCCGGCGGCGACAGTAGCTGCAGGATCTTGATCTCCTACAAGTCGAACATAGGTTAAAGGGGCCGCATTTGCCAAATAAGCCTGTGCTGCATACGCGCCATACATGGGGTTGGCTCGGTTGCCATTTCTCCATGAATCAGAATTTCGAGTACTGCCGGGCTGAGGGGCCCCGAACAAATCAACAAAATCTTTGTAAGTTGAAACAGTAACGGGTACTAAAGCAGGACCCTTCTCCGCAACACCTATAATAACGGGGCCGGCGCCGAGCGCCGGGGGGCCCGGGATTTGTGATTCATCAATTTCATTGATGAACACACCCGGGGATACGAATCTAAATCTGTCAACGGACATGTGCTGTGTCTCCTCAGAACCTTAAAGTATGTGTTCAAATATAAATAGTGGAAAGAAACCCTAAACAACCATTACTCTTTATAAAATCCAGAATTATCTAGGAACTCCTGAATGTCCCCTAATATCACGTTTTCCCTAGGGATTTTCACCTCAACGGCGTTTTCTCGATAAACAATATTTGGTTTTTCTTGGTTATCTCCGTCCCCAATTAGGTAGCCAAGCACCTTCATCTTTAAAGTTGACTCATAATTTCTTTGGGCCATATTCAGAGCCGCAACGTTAGAGTTGTTGTTTAAGTTTCCATCTATAAAGGCTTCAAATTTATGACCATCTCGTTCTAAGCGAAACGGCATTCGGTTAAGGCCGCCTTGGCGAATAAACTTTCTTATAATTTGATTAGTCTGTTGCTGGTACTCGGTTCGAATAGAAATTTCATAATTAACAGCTATCCATGTAGGGAAAGGAATAGAAATCGTTTGGTATACCATCTTTTTATCTTTAATTCCAGGCCATGTGCTCTGGTTATACTTTCTTTTTGCCATCGCATTCTGAAATTCTGCAGTTTTTTTCTGGTATATACGCCTGGCGTACGTAATAGAGCCGCCCATCGCGTCCCGGACCTCCGGGATATTTGCAGCAGGAATGGCATATTCAGACGCAGGGTTTTTCTCAATATTGGTTCTATTAACCGTAATAAGAGGAAGTACGAGAGTTTCTTCTTTATCTCTCAAATCCTTGTTATGCTTTATTTGATAAGCGCGTTCAGCGGTGACCCACAAAGTGGGAACCTTTTTAAAACCATCGTTAGTATCAACATAGATATCAAGCCTGTCTTCTATATAATCCATAACAGAGCCGTCGATAGTTTCTAGCGACGACGGCATAAACGGAATCGTTTTTATACCATCAGGGTTGTTAAGACCTAAGTTTTGATTTTTGGGAGGGTTCTCGATCTGCCGTTGAGATCTAACGCTAGAGATATTCTTGGTTTGGGTTTTTCTTTGAAGTCGAAACTGTTCCTCTACGCGCTCGGCGGTAACTATTGGATCTTCAGCGAATGTAATTGCTAATTTAGGCTTTGACACGGAACACTCCCTTTCTGGCTCTCACACATTCGGCACTTATTTGAAATTTATGTTCAACCTGGCCAAAGTAATATCGAGTATCATTATATAGGCGCACAATTTCATAAAACTCGTCGCCGTATTGTATAAAGTCTCCCACGCGCACATATAAATCCTGATCTTCCGTCAGTCTGCGTCGATGAAAATTAACAGTTAATTTAGTTTGATAGTCATATCCGTACTTTTCATTAGTTTGCTCATTCTCTACAACCACATACGCATATACTCGGACTGGGGGGAGGGTTACCTTGTTAATCGCCTCCCCATAAATATTATGAAAATTAGAGTCCTCTATACTTACGGGATAGTAAGCTACTGTTTGCCCTACGACGCGCTCGGCTAACTCGTCATTAACTTGCTTAACAAGATCACGCTCCTTCTTCCCAAAAAACATGGGAGGCGGCGGGGCCGCGGGCTGTATCCACTTGTTTTTAGGATCAGACACCTACCCTACCCCACAAGAATGCCGACTGGAATATTCTGAAGTACTTTCGTAGTAGAATCTTGGAGCGTAGAATCTGTGGCAGCCATCTGAGCATAGGTGAGTTGATCGAGAGTTTCCTTAAGTTCGGTTCTTAAAGCTTCCTGTTCTTCTTTCGCTTGTCCCAAGAGTGCGGTGGCATTTAAAGTAACATTCTCTCCGGGAATCGGGACTACTGCAAATTTTCCACGAATTTGACCTAGGGTTTCTTTTGCAAGCGCCAACGCAAATCTGCGGATCCATTGTTTTCCAATGGCGTTAATACTTCCATAAGGAACATTCTGGAAGGGAAGGGTGTTCATATTATTGATTCCCTCAATGCCAGATTTTGGCTGGCCGGCGCCGTCTTCCCATGGGGCATACTGATGCTCAATCGTAAATTCAACCCAAAACTTTTTAGGGCTGGTGGCACTGGGATTGGGGAAAATTCTCAATTTATTGTTTTTAAGTTCATATGAATAGTGAGAAATCCGGGTGTTAAGTGCGTCTTCGTAAGCAATGGCTTGTAACTTATTCTGCCAGGTCGGAACTATTTCAAATGTAGAATCGTCAGCATATTGTCCGTAAGTTCTTAAGTTCCCCACGACCGAAAATCCGCCATAGTACCCATAGAACCTCCACATAGCACGAGGAGTCTTAAAAAATACCTTTCGGATAACCACTCTTTTATTGTCGACCTCTCCAAAATAAGGAGCCGATGTATCAGTTACAGATGAGGCAGATATAATAGTTTGTAAATTATAGTCCTGTTCTCCTGGCACCATGTCCAGCGACGCAGAATATATAGGAAGTGTCCCCCCCAGACCAGTTTCTGTAATAGATCTTTCAGAAACTCGATGTGCGAAACCATAATCAAACCGAGGATATCTTAGTTCTATGGTGCTTCCGGAAAGATCATCGCCAGCCACAATTTGGCCATCTGCATCGAAAGAAGCAGTTTGGGCGCCCAGTAGGCTAGACAAAGAATTTTTACTTTGATGAAGATTAACAATATAAGAATATTCTAGGACAGCCTCTTCATAAGCAGCATAAACATTTCCTTCTGCAAGTTCAATATCCAGAACATCACCCCCCAACTTTTTATATGTGTAGGCTACCTGATCGGCCGCTCCCGATAAAAAGTCACCCGAAGAGGCATAAATTCCAAACGGAAGAGTAGTGGTTACATTTGAAGCGGAACCGGTAGCCGGAAGGATATTAGTATTAGATGTCGACGCTGGGTTCAGGTTGGGTATCGCCATTAAAGTTTCCTCGGTTAACTACTACTAAATAGAAAGCCCCGCCTCAAAGAGACGGGGCTTTCATCATTTTGACCTTACGTCAGTTATGATTAGTCTACAAGGCCGCGAACGACGACTAAACCATACATATCCGGACGAACCATCTTCTTGGCATATCGGGTCATCACGCCTTTACGGGGCACGAAGTCTTCAACGCCGAAGATAGTAGGCGTGGTCTGCAGCGGCACATAAGGTGCATACACATAACCACTCTCCAGGAAGCTACTTCCGCGTCGACCCACAAGGATCAAGTTACGCGGGAAGTAAGGATCGACGAGAACGTCGAACTTCTTCGAGAGGGAACCAACCTTAACAGCACCCGCGTCGCCGCGGTCGCTATCAGCAGTCACATTGGCACGGAAACCAGCGGTAAACTCAAGTAAGTTTGCAACTTCGGGTCCGCAGACGACGAAGTTGGCAGCCCCACGAAGAGTCTTCCGATGGATTTGTGCCGAGACATCATTGATGGACTCAATGAGGGTCTCATACCACTCGCTCACATTACCGGTGAAGTCCTGCACGATAGCAGAAACAGCACCCGTTGAGCGCTCCAGGAACTCGCCGGGGTGACGGGACCAGTAGCGAACACCAGCCGTAGCACCCTTAACAAGGTCTTCAACAATCTCACGATCGATCTCTAGAGCAATCTGCTCAGACAGAATCTGAGTAAGTTCCACCTCGGCATCAAGGTTGTGGTAGGCGTTAAGATCTTGTCCTAACTCCGGAGTCCACTTAGCCTTGAGCTTCTTGGTGATAGCCGTAACAGCCACCGAGTCGATCTGGATGTTGATCTCCGGGATGTCGGGAGTATCTTCTAATCCCCACGTCGCCGTACCAACGAGAGCGCCGGGTCGGGTTGCCGAAGCATTGATAAAATCATCTACTTCAGTAAAACTTAACGATCCCATACCAGTATCAATGAAGGCTTCCAGGGCGTCCGACGTAACGCCGGTTCCAACAAACACTAAGTGAATGTGATTATCCTGATCGGTTACACTCTGATCAAGAGACTGACTAAGTACCGACAGCCTGTGAACCAGGGTACACGCTGCAGTATTGCCAACACTACCTGTTTGAGAAATGGCAACCAAATCATCATAATTAAGCTGATGGTTGGTACCTGCCAAATCGACAATAGCGAAAACGGAGCCAGAAGTTAAATCTGGATCGAAACGCAAGACACGGTTAACGCGCGCGGCGTTCCACAAATCCGCCCCTGCGGCCGCAGCTTCTGGGCCAAGGCCGAGAGTACTGCCCTGGACCGTTCCAAGGCCCGTTAGGGTTCCGGAACAAACCACAAAGCGGTGGGCGGCGCCGATAGTTCCCGTTGGAGACGAATAGCCGTTACGTAAGTTGTAAGGACCACCCGCATCGGTACCTTCAAGACCGACCAGATCAACACCACCAGTAATTTGCGCACCCACAACGTCGCCACCATAGAGAGATGACGAAATCTGGAAGCCAACACGTTCTCGCTGACTAGTTAAGGTTCCACCAAAGGTGAAATCCAGGAAGAAGATGAGGCCCGAAGGCAAACTCATCGGTTGAACGCTAACGAGATCGTTGGCGATCAAAGAGCCGAATACACGGCGAACGAGGGGGAATGCGACAGCCGCAAATCCCTCAACATCTCCACCAGCCATGGTGGAGGTTTCACGGAGCAGCTCTTTTGCTTGGTTCTCAAGCAATCGGGCCATCCCGTTCCGAGCGACATCGTCACTAAGACCTTCAAGAAGACCGGTGTTTTCCCATTTTGCAATGAGAGCGGCACCTTCCTTCCCAAGATCTCGATTAACGATACCTTCGGTTAGTTTTTCTACAATAGACATTTATATAACCTCCTAATATGTTTTATTGTTTTGTTAAACCTGCTAAACGCAGCATACGATCCACTGCTGGATCTTTTGCAGCCTTGTTGTTTCTCTGAGAGTTGATTAAAAGCGAAGTAGGCCTTGTGACAGCTTCACGCAGCGTTTGTGGTCTCAAGCCCTTAGGGTTCGAAACACCCACTGCATTTTGGATTGTCTCAAAAAGCATATTTGCTTCTTCAACAGAAGTGGCAGATTGAACAGCTTCGACAATATTATTTTTTTGTCGCTCATTCAAGGAGGCGCTGTTGAGTGCCTTGTTTTGATAAACAAGTTTGGCATTTTCCAAGTTCAGCCCTGTGAGCTGATCCTTGGCTTTCATCAAAAGAGCACGTAGCTCTTTTGTAGATTCTGTAAGTTTTTTAATTTTAGTCTCATAAACCATATGAGTAACGTCGGGGGCCGTTTCCTCTTCCTCTTCAATTTCTTCATATTCTTCGAGGTGAGCGTCATGGGCAGCGGCCATGGCATCATTGTTGGCCTGCTCGACACCGTTGTAAGCCGAGTTCACGGACGCCCATCCTTGGGGAACCGGTTTCAAATCAACAACCAACTCCTCAATAAGGTCGGCTAGCATTTCTTCTGTGAGGGCAACATCTTCGTCTGCTTCCCCCTCTTCTAGTTCTTCACGATCGGCGCCGCCGCCGAGGGACGCAGAGTCTTCCTCGGCGTCGTCTTTTAGTTCTTGATCGGTAACCTGTTCTCCAAGTTCCGTAGCTGCAATCTCGGGCGCGATCTCGGCGGCGGACAGCATTTCTTCTGGCTGTGCCTCCATTCCCTGCGCTTCTTCTTCTGCAATGCGGGCTTTCAACTGATCGAAATCGATTTCAATCAATTCGTCTTCTGCCGGTGCGTCAAGCGCTTCGTTCTGAAAAGCAAACGGAACATCGTCTGTAAAAGAAGTGTCCGCAGGAGGCGCCTCTTCCTCTAGACCAAATTCATCTTGCTCTAGTAAAGTAGAGATGGCACTCTTAACCTCAGTGGAGTATTTCTCCAACACAACATTTTCAGCATTTTTTAATGCAGCATACTTGAGCGCTTTCGCGTCAACAATGGCTTCTTCTAACAATGACGACATAAGTCAGCTCCTAAAATTATATCTTGTCAAATGTAATTAGTTCCTAAGATAAGGAAATGACTAATAGTTATCTAATAGTTATCATTTTGTAATTATGTGTTAGCTAAGTTTCCGTAGATCTTGAGATTCTCGGGGGTTGCTTGATATCCGTGTGCTGAATTGAATGAAACGGATGCACTAAATACACCTCTTAGTCATTAGACAATTTCCAC
>Ga0080013_1001343_pt1 | contig 32953 bp, 35 predicted proteins | sample ETNvirenome_6_85_FD_69236 | JGI IMG/M metagenome (GOLD analysis project Ga0080013, IMG submission 69236) | Marine viral communities from the Pacific Ocean - ETNP_6_85 (SPADES assembly) (version 2) | ecosystem: Environmental > Aquatic > Marine > Oceanic | place: Pacific Ocean | collected 2013-06-19
GAATAACGAGAATAATATAGTTAGTAGATATATGAGAAATAAATATGAATAAATAATGAGTAAATATTTTTAAGAAAATGAGCAAAACAATGTTTTTAAAAAAAAAGAGAAAATTAATGAATAATGAGTAAGAAAAAGAAATCAAATAAAAAACAAACGAGCAAAAGTCCGAGTAAGAAAAAGCCGGTAAAGGGTTTAGCAAAGAAAAAGTCAGTAAGTAAGTCGGCTAAAAGTAAAAAACCCGTTAAATCAAAGAAAACAAGCAAAAAACGGGCAAAATCAGTAAGTAAGAAGAAGGCACAATCAATTCTTTCAAGCAAAAGATGGAAAACTACGAGAGATAGCACAGGAAAACTTGTCAAAGGGCGGAAGAAGTCAAAAAAACTCACAAGAACACAAGACAAGAACCGTTATCAGACTATTATTAAGACATTAAGTGATTATTATAAGAAAGCAGGTTCTCCATTAAAGAGAACGGCCTTATATGACGAGTATAGAAGAATTAGAGATGAGTTCTCAAACACTCCGTTAACAATACTTATTCCTCAATTTGAAACATTAGTTATAAAAAAGAAAGGAACGAGAACAATGCCTACTCCATTAATACTTGGAATTGATTGGTATGTTTTTGAAGATGTTATGACAGCGCCATATAGTCAGCAGTATTTTAGAAGTAATGATATAATAGTGTTAGACTTAAGTTGTTTAGGATTACCAAATATGTCTTTTCCATACTCAAAGATAATAGGAAGTTATAATAAGTTATATAATAATTATTTATTTAGAACAGCAGTTAAAAACGCACACGCCACACAAAACTATCCTATGTTTAAATATGATAACATAAATAGTGATGAAACAGGAAGTCCAGGAACATATATATTTGTGTTAGTTGATTGTCCGCCGACAGCAGGAGTTGTTTCTGGAAAACCAAAAGGAAAAGTATCATATCAAACACCAAAAGGAAAAACTTCAACAACCGACACAACACAAACAGAAGTTAATATAGAAGGAAAGTTAAACGACCAATTAACAAGTTTAATGAAACAAAAAGAACAAATCAATGATATGTATATAAAAGATAAAATATCTAAAGCATATTTTGAAAATGAAATAATTAACATAGAAGATGCTATATCCGAAAAGCAATCCGAAATAAATAATCTTAAAAAATAAATAATGGCAGACTTAAAATTAAATGAAGGAAATAAAGGTGTTTTTAAAAAAGAACTAATTAGGAATCCTAAAGTAAAAGCAGGAGAGACAAAGTATGGTTATGGTTTATATGCTGTTGATACAATTAAGGCAGGAGAGATAATTGAAGAGTGTGTTATAGCAAGTGATAGATTATCTCCTAACACTCACGATTTTGATAGTTATAAATTTAGAGGGAAAGAGATAAGTAAAGGTATTTTTGATAGTGTTGTTGTTTTAGGAAACGCATCATTATTAAATCATAGCGATACACTTCAAAATGTTAATGTGTTTCAAAATCCTAATTACGAAAGATTAATAGTTGTTGTTGCGGCGAAAGATATTTTTGCAGGACAAGAACTTTATTGGTATTACGGCTATTAATAAACACTTATTTATTATTACTAAAAATAATCTCTTTTATTATTATAAGGTAAAAAGATATTGTTAACAACCTTATTTTACACTACTTTTAGTTTCTTTTTTTTGTTATGTTAAAACATAATTTATCTATTATTAAAAATAATAAAAAAATAATAGTAAAATTGCACATACTTTAATATAAAAAAATAATAAGCCAAAATGATAAGAATAGTAAGATATTTTGTTAATTTATTTAACGATAATCAAAATGATAAACTTATAAGTAATATGAATAATTACGATAAGAAAAAAAATAAAAAATTACATTCAAAAACCTACTCTTTTTTTACTGAAGAAACACAATCAAAAAATAACTAATTATTAAAACATAAAATAACAATGAGCAAAAGAAACGGGAGCAACAAAACAAGATTAGCCAAACTTGATGAAATAAACAGAATAGATAAAAAAATGAAAAAGAAAAAGAATAGAGAAAATGAAGAAGTTTATAACACTTTACTTTCTAAAAGAAATACACTTAGAACTCAATTAAGATAATGAATATAAAGACACCTATTTCTGTTGGAGAACTAATTGATAAAATAACTATTTTAGAAATAAAAAATATTAATATAAAAGATAAAGAAAAACTTGAACATATTAATAAAGAATTAGGTGAATTGTTTTATATATATAACAACAAAATAAATAACATAAGTATTGACTCTCATAAATGCCAAGAATATAAAGAAGAGTTGTTTATTGTAAATAGAAAACTTTGGGAGATAGAAGATGATATAAGAAAGTGTGAAAAGATAAAAGACTTTGGAGATATTTTTATTAATCTGGCAAGAAGCGTTTATTATCAAAACGATAAAAGATTTGAAATTAAAAATAAAATAAATATGTTATTTAATTCTAACATAGTCGAAGTTAAGTCCTATAATAATTATAATGAGTGAATGGAAAGATATATCTTATCCTAAAATGTTTGTTTCTTTATCAAAGGAACTTTCCGAATTCCGCTCTAAACTTTCAGAAAACATATATAAAGAAGGAACCGAGCAATATAGAGGAAACAGAGAAAGTGAAATTTCTCAATTAGGTATCTTAGCCGAACTTATATCTCAACACTTTTTAACTGAACAAGACTTAGAGTTTACTTCTGCACCTATAATAGATGTTGGTCCTGTTGTTATGTGTGATATTGTTCTCGCAGGATTTGGTAATGATTATTTAATAGATGTTAAAGGAGTTAAAAAAGATGATGACACACTAAGAGTTAATTATAACGCTCATAATAATCAAAACAAAAAAACAACTCATTATTTATTTGTTCATATTTTAACTTCTTGTACCGCAAGATATAAATGGTTTACAAATGATGAGGTTTCAAGTTGGAATGTGAGTCAATCCACTTATTCTAAAGTTTATTCAAACCCTATATAAAGTGAAAGCCGATGCATCATCAACATCGGCTCTCTGAAATCAAAATCACAAACTATCAGGACAGAAGTCCTGTTTGCGATAAGAACGACAAAGATACAGGTTATTTACGAAATGAAAAACTTTTTACGAAACAATCGTCAATATATGTCGTAAAAAATAACAGAAAAGTGATATGTTGACTGAAAAAAACATACTTTTTTAAAGATGTAAAAATGTTTTTTAAAATAAAGTAGTTGTTTTTAAAAATAATTTATATCTTTACACCGAAATCAAAATTATTAACTAAAATTGTGAATTATGAAAACAAATCAAAAAATCACGCCAGACGCCACCATTCTTGTATTGGTTGGTGTAGTCAAACACTTAAATGACCAAATCGATACTAAACGAGTTTTAGTAAAACACAGACTAACAAGAGGTCTTGAAGAATTGTACACTAAACAAATTCTTTCTGCAACGGCTAAAGTAGAGTATTTAGAAGTTCTTATATCTGAACTTAGAGAAGATTTAGAGTTAACAACAGACCTTAATTACGAAGAAACGGAAAAAATTGATGATGCTATCACGAGTTTAAATTGTATCTTTGATGATTTATTAACCCCTGCAATGAAAAACGCAATTAAAACACAAACAATATAATGCCTTTAATAACAATTAGAAAAGAGAAACTTTTAGATGAATTAGAACACGGAGATTGTCATTGTCAAAGATGTTCCAATATAGAAATTTCTGAGTAATGGGATATTTAATAAAAGTAAAAGAAGAAGACTCAAACAATCAAGAGCCAAAAGAGATAACTCCAAAAAACGGGAAGAACTTTAAGTTGAACGAACTATACGAAATGTTAGAATGTAAAATGATTGAGATAGTTAGTTTAAATGCGTGTCAAATTATGATTATTGACGAAGAAGGTAAAATGAATAACTCTCCTTATAATGATATGGCTACTTATTATTTCAGAAAAGCCCATCCTCAAAATCACGATTTTATCGTAGGTAACGCTTTAGTCTGCTCTTCAAATGATGTTGAGTAATGGCTAAAACGATAAGAGGAGGATATTTACATAAGTTTGATGATGACTTTCACGACTTAGTAGATAAAAAAGTTTCTTTTAATGTTGTCAGTAGCGGTCTAACAAGAAAAATATTATTACCGATAAAAGATGACACTCCACACAAGAGATTATATTTTGGACATAAAAAAGGCGATATTTTACCAGGCGTTCATATGGTTAATGCGGTTAGAAGAAATGTAGACGCTTATATTGAAGGAGGAGGAGAAATACCTGTCGTTAAATATAAGCCGAAATTAATTTTGTATCATTTTATGCAAATAGAAAATGCCTTAATGAAGTCTCCTGTTGATTTAACTTATGCGATAGATATAAATGCCTGTTTTTTTAGAACAGCGTTTAATCTTGGTTATATAACTGAAGAACTTTACAATAAAGGTTGGGAAAAGCGAAAAAAGAACAAGTTAGGTCTTTTAGCGAGTATTGGAAGTTTAAATAAACACGAAACAATACAAGAGTATAAAAATGGAAAACTTCAAAAACAATATCTTAATTGGGAGTATAAAAACAGATACTCGGGCTTTTATTGGGCTGTTATAAATTATGTTGCTAAAGTTATGATGGAAATAGCCACAGCCTTAGATGAAAAGTTTTATATGTGGCTTACTGATTGTGTTTATATTGACAAAAAAAACAAACACATTGTTGAAGAAATTTTAGATAAGCACGGATATGACTATAAAGATTTTTATATAGAGTTTGAAGATTTAACTCAAAAAGAAGTTAAGTGGTTTGATTTTAAGTCGAATCAGAAAAAATATATTAATCATAACATATTATTGAACTATCAAAAAGGATACACTCCTTTTATTGATATAACTAAATATAACAATTATGGAGAGTCTTACGAGTTATAGAGCCTATTTTGCATATAGAGATGATAAAGGGCAGACGGTAGACCAAGATATGTCTTGGCCTCTTGACACTTATAAAATTATTCAAGAGTATGATGTTCCTTCAGCAATGAAAGAGTTTAAAGATAAATTTCCTAAACATAGACTGATTGGGTTAGCAGGTACCGAAGACCTTTCGCCAGGGTATATCACTCAGTTGATGAGTTTGCAAGGACATAAATCATATGTCAAATGAAAACAAGAAAAGAAAGAAAACAATTAGAGAATTTTTTAAAAAATCTAAGAAAAGAAAAAAATAAAAAACCTCCAGCCAAAAAAGTAAAACAGAAGATTGTTTATCAGCACGAAGGTAGTTTTTATAAAAAAGGCACAGATATGAGGGAGTTGGCTCAAAATGTAATAAACGAGTATAAACTCATTCAAGAGAGAAAAGAAGCCCTTAAACGAAACACAATGAGCGGAGAAGAGTACCTGAGAGGGAAGAATAAGAATAAAATATGATTATGACAGAAGAAGATATAGAGTTTTTGTTAAAAAACAAGAAGTGGATTTCTGTTTATCCTACGAGAGATGGAGTTTGGAAAGCCTACATTTACAATAAAAGTAAAAAGAACACCTGGATAATAGAATCCTCAATCAAAAGAAAGTCGCCTAAAGAATGTTATGACTGGATAGAAAATAAATTTTTAAAATTATCTGAAATAAATTAATAAAAAAATGAGAGTAAAGAAAAACAAGAAGTATCGAATTAAAACCAAAAGCGAATGGTTTAAAAACAAATATGGGAGCGAAACACCTTTTATCACAATCGAAGATACAGATTATGAGGTTTTTGGTGATAGTTGGAAAAACAGAAAATATGTACCTGCCGTTCTCGCTTTTATGATACGCCAAGTTGCTGATGATGTGGTTCATTTAGGGGAAAAAGATAAAGCATACTATGGAAAGATATTCACAACAAACGAAAACTTCGGTATTGGGGAATTAGTGTTCAAAACCGAGTTAGAGGAGATATAATTATTATTTTTGAAAATAAATCATATCTTTGTAAACCTTTGAAAAAACACAAAACAAAAACAACAACACCAAAAAGACAGAAATTATGACAAAAAAAGAGAAAAACGAATTAGACTTTCAGAAAATCAGATTAGAAATCAAGCCGGGCTTATTTATAGATGGTGATAACTCAGAAGAGTTTAAAAAAATGTACAATCTTGCTTTAGAGAGAAAAAAAGATAGTTTCCCTTTTAGAAATGAAGCAGGAGAGTTATTTAAGATAGAAACCGACTACATTACTTTCCTTTTAACTAATCTCACAGAAGAGCAGATAAAAAACTTAGAAAAAGATAGTGATAAGTTTAACAAAAGACAAGAAAAAGAATTGCAAGAAGAAATCGAGATGGCTATTAAGGAACACGAAGAGGACGAGAAGGGATTGACAGATGAAGATATGCCAGAAGAAGAGTTAAGGGTTAGACAATGGAGAAGAACATTATACGACAAACACATAAAAAACAAGTAATATGGACACGAAATTAAAAAAGATATTAAAAAAGAGAAAAATAACACAGAGAAAGTTATATGCGTTGATTGACAAAAAATACGAAACTCCTGTCGGACAATACGCATTAAGTGAAATTGTTAATGGAAAGAAACTCAACTATCATTTAATCACTTTAGTAAAAATATGTACGGTTTTAAAGGTAAAGCCACATAGTATTGTAGAGAGTGAGATTTTAAATCAAATGTTGATGAAGCCTGAACCTCCAAAACCAATCATAGAGATAATTGAATAAAAAACCACAATGAACACAACCGATATTGAACAAGCGTTGGTAGACCAATATAATAGGAACCGAGAGTTTTGGGAGCAAATAACTGATGTTAGCGAAATATCTAAAAGACAGAATATGATAGAGGTAGATGTTATAATTTTATCTTCAGCCAAAAACAACGAATTAAAAAACACTACAATAAATAGTGTTAACTCGCTATTGAAGTCAGAAAGTGATATAAAATTTAATATTTACTTATTAGAAGGCGATTTGAACGCCGTATATAATTTTTCTAAAAGAGTAAATGTTGTTTATGTGGATAAAAAGTTTGGATATCATAAGTTTATGAATTTAGGAAGAAAAATGGGAAAAGCAGAATATGTTGTTTTGTGTAATAACGACTTAATTTATGAAACCGGTTGGGCGACAAGCATTATTTCAGAGATGCAAAAAGATTCTAACCTGTTAAGTGCGAGTCCTTTCGAGCCAAAAAGCAACTCGAACACAACTCAATCATACGGATACACCACAGGCAAACAACTCAACGGGTGGTGTATTTTTCAAAAAAGAAAGATATATGAAATCATAGGAGATTTAGACGAGAGTTTTCGTTTTTGGTGCTGTGATGATGATTATGGAATGAGTATTAAAAATAAAAAATTAAAACACAAATTAGTGAAAGAGTCAATCGTTAATCATCTTGATAAAGGCTCTCAGACACTCAAGTTATTAGAAAAAGAAAAACACTTTAAGTTAACTAATGGAGGTATAAAAAGATTTGTTGAAAAATATGGATGTATGCCTGAACATTTAAAACATTTATAAAAATTGAAATCAAAAACACAAAACTATGAACGAAACTGAACACGACAACGAGTTTGATGCAGAACACGAGTTAGAAACACAACACGAATTAGAAACTGATTTGTTTGGGAATCAACACTCTTTGTTTTCTGAAGAGCAATTAGAGGAAATATCTATTGTTATTAAAAGATATTCTGATGAAGAGATTATTCAAGATGCTTATGAGTATTTTCAAGTAGTCGGTTTTCCTTATCCCACACTCACTCTTTTTGAGATGAAACAAGAGATAAACAAACTCGCAAATATGGAGTTAGACTCTTGTTTGCGAAGCACGATAGCGTATCGAGTTGCAGACACTTTTCACAAACATAGATTTCATTCTTCTGCGATTGGAATGAGGGCTCCTATAACTTCTTTTGGTATAGAGAAAAGTTTTAGAAAATCTTTAAAAATGGAGTTAATGGGCTCAGGTATTAAACCAGGCTCAAACTCTTTTCTTAATATGGTTAATGGCACTCAGGCGTGTGCAAATTTTAGACCTGCCTATGCGAGAATGATGTATGACAAGTACGCAGGAGAGGACGCTGTCGTTTTTGATAGTTCAACAGGATATGGAGGTAGATTAGTAGGTTTTCTCGCTTCTGGATGTAAAAGATATATTGGCGTGGATCCAAACACGGTGACACACGGAAGAAACCAAGTTATGTTTAAGTCTTTAAAAAACTCAGATAAAACTTGTAAACTAATAAACAAACCAGCAGAAGATGTTAATGTAGACGAACATAATATTAGAGGAGTTGCAGATTTTTCATTTACCTCCCCTCCTTATTTCAAAAAAGAGATATATTCGCAAGAAGAAACTCAGTCTTGTAATAGATATTCAGAATACGAGGCGTGGTTAAACGACTTTCTTAAACCAATGATGAAGTTGAATTTTGATGTGATTAAACCAGGAGGAACAACAATAATCAACATTGAAGATGTTAAAATAAAAGGAAAGTTATATCCCTTAGTTCAACCTACTATTGAAGCAGGAAAAGAGGTGGGATTTGACTACGAAAAGACAGAAAAGTTTGGACTTCAACACAGAACAATGATAAAAGACGGAAAAAAAGTAAGTATAGAGGCTTTTGAAAGTGTAATTATATTTCATAAACCAAAAAGTGAATAAAGAATTTATCAGACATCTACTAATAAAGCCGAATAACTATATGTTAGTATGGACTTATATTTTTTCTCGATTAGACGAGAATAATAAAGCCATTATTTATATATTTGAAATTATGACAAAATATAATGTTCCTAAATCAACAATGAAGCGTATTGTGAATTATGGTAGTGATTATAATGGTTTTGTAATGGATTATTCGTGGATTTCTAACTATTTGAATATTAGCGTAAAAGACAATGCCGATGGTTTAGTTGTGGTTGAGAAGAAGACTAAAAGCAAACCCAAAACGACTTCAAAGCGAACCTTAAAACCTGCTATAAACACACTTTATTCTAAAATGATTGAAGAGTATGATATTTTTTGTCAAGACAAAACAGGAGTAGGATGTAAGATAGATGGCGCTCAAGGTAAGTCAATGAAACGAATAATGAAATTTCTTGAAACTCAATGCAAAAAGAAAGACAACCAGTTAGAAAATAATGAATTAGAAGAAAAAGTGTTGATTGGGTGGCAGTATATCTTATGTAATTGGGATAAATTAGATGATTTCAATAGAGGAAGAATAAAATTAACAGAGATAGATAGTAATATGTTAAACATACTAAGTAAATTAAAAGAGCAACCTATTAATAAAAAACAAAAACAAAGAAATGAACAAATTAGTAAAGCAGTCCGAGGCGCTACAACCACAGATTATTCAGGGTTGGGCACAAGAAAATAGAAAAATCGTAATCGGGCATTACGACAGAAAAATTGCTACATTTTTTGAATCAGACGATAAAAACGAGCAATTTCAAAATCTTCATAAACTTATAGTAAAATGGACGGTGTTATGCGGTGTAAAACCTATACCTTCAGATGAAGAGATTAGATTATTTGTAGAATATGTCGCAGAACATTTTTATCGACTTTCTCTTTTAGAGATAGACAATGCGTTTAACTTAGCGACAGCCGGCGTTTTAAATATAGACGCATCTCACTATCAGTCGTTTAGTGTTATTTATATTTCTAAGATTATTAATGCGTATAAAGACTATAAAGGTAAGTTTATTCTTGATTATCAAGCAGAATTAGAGAAAAACGAAAAGAGAGAACCAACCGAGTCGGAGAGATTACATATGATGGTAGACGCTATCTTAGAAAGTTTTGACGCCTATAAAGAAAAACCAACATATAACGACTTTGGATATGTCGCTTATGATTTTTTAAACAATTTGGGGTTAATAAACTTTAATAAAGAGTTGAAAAAAGAAATTTTAAAACAAGCCAGAGAAAAAGTAATAGAAAGATTAACTTTAAAAAGAAAAGAACACACAGGAGGAACTACTGAATATATAGAGGTTTCCACAGCCATAAATGATATTCAAGCCGACAAAACAGGCAGTCAAAACGAAGTAGTGAACGAGTGTAAAAATATAGGTTTGTGCCAGTATTATAATTTTATTTTAGAAAATAACTTATCTTTGAAGCAAGAATTAGAAAGTGTTTTAGTAAAAGAATAATGGAAATAGAGTGCGAATATATACAACTTGACAGAGAGATTGACATAAATGCTTGGGAGAGATTTGAAGAGTTAGCCGATATAAACGACCGACTTTGGCATATATTCTGGACTATTAGTAATGATAAAAAAGAGATAGAACACAATAAAATTTGCAAAAACTTTTACTTTAATAGGTTTGTTTTAAGCGATTTATACGAACCTTTAATCAAACTAACCTCAAAGAAACTCATAGATAAAAACGATATAGAAATTCTGTTTTCTTTGTATCTCAAGATGATTCCAGACTGCAAGTGTGAAGATTGTACAGAAAAAACCTACTTAAAGAAATATGCTCATATCAGGCAAAATAGCAAAAATTAAAGAGATAACAGAACACATCTTAAATGTGGTTTTAGTTAAAACACGAAATAAAAAACCTTATTTTGTTTCTCTTATGTTTTACTATCAATTGGCTGATGTTGTGAAAGAACATTATTTAGTAGATGATTTTGTGAAAATCTGGTTTAGAATCAGAAGCAACAGAAGAGAACTTCCTAATAATGAAGAGAAGTTTTATACTGATGTAATAGGAGAGGGGATTGTTCTTGTGAGAAGAGAAGGAGAAGATATTAAACCTCTTTATAGTGAGTACGGAATGAAAATTAAAAATCAATATGTTTTTGAAAAAACAGGAGAGATAGTAGAGAAACACACTATTAAAAAGGCTATTCAAGACAGCCAATCCGCAGATTAATCAATGAAGAATAGATTTTCCATTGAGTATGTTATTTTTCCCCAACTATATATTACTTATTTGCTGAAAAACGAGCAAAAATGTCTGTTTTTCACCATAAGTTTGTTGATTATACCCTATAATTTAGTGGTTTTAACTCTATATTTGAGTGGAATTTTTTTGATTTTAATGACATTTTTTTGTGCCGAAAAAGTCAAAAATATTTTTATAAAAAGGTGACTACGCTTTTATCTTTTTCTCCTTCTAATTCTTTAATTCTATCTTCTAATGCTTTCGTGTGGTCTATTGATTTTAGCCACTTCTGATAGAATGAGAGTTGATAAAATATAACAGCAAGAGTAAGTCCGAAAAACGCAACACTAATAACAGAAATATGTCCGTCGTCTGTCGTGAATTGAGATGGTAAAATTTTTCCGTTTTTCATAAAAATAATTTTTATTTTTTTTTAACTTTTGCTCTACTTTTGAAAAAAGATATGCTTTTTATGGTGTAAATATAGAAAATAATTATCTATTTTTGTATCGTTATGGGAAGAAAAAAATATAATCAAGGAGGATTCACAAAAGGACCTTCACACAAAGACGGAGGGATTCCAATGGTTGTTAAATCGACTGGACAAAAGGTTGAATTAGAAGGAGGAGAAGGAGTTATCAATAAAAAAAGTATGAGTGATGACAAAATCTACAAAGTTGAAGGAACTCCACGACAAATAGCCTCGGCAATCAACGAAATAGACGGCAATGGAGTTAGATTTGATAAAGGAGCGAAACTAACAACACTTGAAAAAGGGGGTACTCTCTACGATATAAATGTTTCTGATAGACACGCCAAAAACAGAAATAAATACGAGATGTTTGCTGACAACGGAACAGGACCTAAAAAAGTAGGAGAAGCCAAGGTGAAGAAAAGTTATGACTATCCTAATTTAATTGAGATAGAAAAAATGTCAATAAACGAACCTTACTCACATCCAACCACCTACACTCATTTCACAAAAGCAATTATAGATAAATCAAAAAACAATGGAGCAATTATTAATATTAGATGTATTGATGACGAATGTTATGAAGAGTTAGTGAAGATAGGAAATGTTAGTCATAATTGCGAAAACTTAATCATAAAAAAATAATATGGCAGGAACAGGAGAAGAAATTTTAAAAACAATACTTCAGTTAGTTAGATATGACATACCGCCTTTAATTGTCGGTAAATCATCTATTGGTAAATCTTACACAATCATTGAGTTGACAAAAAGATGGAGAATGCCTAACGACATATTGTATATAGGTTCAGAAAAACCAGAAAACATAGAAGGATTAGCAAAACTGATAGATTCAGATTACGGAGGAGACAACGAAGAGATTTTAAAATTCTTAAAACCTTATTGGTTCCCTAACAATAATACGATTTCAAGTCAAGTTCAAAACGGAAGAGAGGTTTTTAGAAGATTTGGGTCCTTTTGGACAAATCAAAGCGTAAAGTTTGGATACACTTATAATTGTCTTCATTTGATGTTGATAGCACTAATGGATGTGAAATTTCCTGAAGACAAAAACGAGATTAGTGTAAGCCTTGAAGATAATGCTCGAAGTTATCTTTCTGACCAATCTCAACCTCAAACACTAAATAAAAAGCCTTTTAAGTTTATTAGAACTCCTATTACTAAAACTCAAAATGAAACAAATGTAGAAAGCACTTTACCTCCATCACAAGCAGGTATAGACGAGGTTAGAGATTTGTGTATGTATTTAACCACCGTCTTAGGATATGGTAATTATTGGTTAATTCTTGACGAGTTAGACAAAGTAGATAAATATAGTCAAGATAAATACGCTCCTCTTTTACATATTGTTAGAGAAAGAACACTAAAGAACTGGACGATTCAACCTATCAACGACAAAGAAAGTTTAAATATACCGATGTCTGTTGAAGGCGGATATTACACAGGTATTGCAGAAAACATTGACAATCAGATAGAAGCAGGATTACCTTTGTTGGACACGAGAGTTATAGGGATTGGAAACGCCAGCACCGAAATAGAAGAGGCTTTATTTAGAAGATTCGTTCAAATTATTATGGAAGACACTATGTCGTTATATCCTTCCGCAGACTTCACTACTAACATAAAGAATTGTGTGGCTCAAAATTTCCCTAAAATAAATCTTTTAGATATATCGTTGTTGAAAAAAATTGGCTTTTTAGAAGATGTTAATTTAGCGTGGCAGTATAGTTTTTTACCTAAAATGTTTAATCAAGAAGACAAAGGGAATAATTATTTTTATAAAGACTTTAAGAGATATTATAATGATTTAGCCAGAAGGTATCAGAACGAAAAAGACAGAATGAAGATGATGGAAACAGGAGAGTTGTTTGACAGAACAGCCATAGGTAAGATTTTTAGCAATAACTTTACAGGAGGAGGAAAAGTAGCGAAAGACCCAGACGCTCTTAAAAGTTTTGCAAAGTTCCTGTATTGTGTTGTTGATGCAGAATGGATTGAAGACAAAAAAACCTCCTCAAATATTGGCGAATTATCCCCTGAAGGTACAACACAAACAGCGGTAGGAAAAAGAAGAGCCTTACTCACAAAAATGTATAGTGAAAATCCTGATTTATTTTGGGATAAAATAGAAACATCTATTATTAAAGGATTCAACAAAACAATAGAAGGAGAGAGCATCAACCCTGGAGGAGTGTCTAAATGGCTTGATAAATCATTACTTGATATAAAAGCGTCTAATGAAGATGATAATGGAACATATAATCAACTGCCTGAAATAGGAGGTAAAATGATTCCTTTTGTTTATGGTAAGGTTATTGCACTAATGACAGATGAAAAATTAGTCGATACAGACCTTTTTGATAGTTTGATGCTTCAAATGAACAGATTTTTTGATGGATTCTTAAATAAGTCTGACCAAAGTCCTGAAGGAGTTTTAAAATCTCCTAAGAAGGACTCTGAAGAGTTAATATTGAATTTATTTGGAAAGGATTATGCTGAGAGTCCAGATGGTCACCGTCTAAACCCAACAAAAGACTCCCTTTCTTTTAAAATTTATATGAATAAATATTTTGGAGGAGAATTTCCGTTATTTATGAAATATACTCTTGGAGACGCAAAAGCCTTTGTTGAGTTTATGAACTCAGAGGAGAGTCAACAAATTATAAACTTTTTACAGATTGAACCGGTTAAAGAGCGTTTACAACAGATAGTAGATAGAATGAAAAGTAAAGGAAAAGTAAATAGAGCGATTAAAAACTTAATAAAAATAGCCAATTTAGATGCATAAATTCATAAAAGACTATGATGAATTTTGGGATTTTTACATTGATAGTGTAAAGAAAGATATAGGCGACAAGTTTTTAGTATTAGATTTTGAAGGTATATCTCGAAAACTTCCTTTAATGACAACAGAAGAAATGAACGCCATCAACTCTCTTATAAGAGATGTGGCTCAAATTTCTAAAAAAATACAACTTATATACGACCCACAAGCAACCACCTTTTATTCAAAATTTAACACCAAGAGTAAAAAGTACGAAATAGCATATCCTACCTTTACAAAATATATGATGTTTTGGGAGCCTGCAATGAAGTTTGCGTTTAGACACGAGTTAGGACATATTATTAGAGGGGATTGCACTCAAAATATGGGAGCGTTTCATAATGTATGGAACAACAACACCTGTATGGACATAAGAATAAATGGCGTGTTAGATAGAGAAGGTATGATGGCGACAATGAGTTGCTTGTATTACTCAAGAATCAATCCTCAAACTCAAAAACCTTGGGAGTTGTTAGTTCCTGAACAGCAGTTTCCCAAAATCGATTTAGAATGGGAGGATGATGTGAGATACATACCGCCTTGGACAACTATATCAGATTTTTGGAAAAAAGCAGAAGAAGACGCTAATAATCAAAAACCCAAACCACCTAAACCACCTAAAGGACCTAAATATCAAGTTGGAGACTATGTTATGATTGACAAAGACACATCAGAGCATAATGGAGAGTTTGGAAAAGTGGTTGATGTAGATGAAGAGGGAGAGTATGTTATTGAGAAGGTTAGCAGAGAAGAGGGTTTGCAAATTATAGAGGGATTAAAAATAGCGAATCAAATGATGCTCTCAACAAATGTTGAACTTTTAGGAATCTATCAAGAAGACGAACTATTACCTCTTCAGCCTGAAAAACAAGGTGGGGATCCAGAACCAGGACAAGACCCTGATGGAGACGGACAAGGGGGAGACCCTGAAGGTGAAGGCGAAGGTGAAGGTGAAGGCGAATGTGAAGGTGAGTGTGAAGGCGAAGGAAAAGGAAAAGGAAAAGGAAAAGGAAAAGGAAAAGGAAAAGGAGGGGAAGGAGAAGGAGAAGGAGAAGGAGAAGGAGAAGGAGAAGGAGAAGGAAAAGGAGAAGGAAAAGGACAAGGAAAGGGAGGACAATCAAAGTCAGACATAGAAAGAAAAGAAGACTTGTTAGATAAATTGAAAAACGGAAGAGTCGCAGGGAACAATAAAGGAAAAACTTATAAGGAAGGAGATGAAGTCATTAGCACATATGGAGTAGAAGACGAAAAAACAGAAGACAAAAAAGAAAAAACAGAAAGAGAGAAGTCTAAGCCTCAAGAAAAAACAAAAACAGAAAAAGAGAAATCAAGAGAAGAAGAACTTGAGGAAAAGATAGCGGCAGAGCAATTAAAACACAACATAAACCGCTCAATAGATAATTTTGAAAAAATAAAAAGCGAACATAAAGACGCATTAACACCAGCAGAGTTAAACTCTCTCGATAATGCAATAGAAGAATTAAACGAACTAAACTAATATAATATGTGGAATAACGAACAATCCCTTTCTCAACAACGACTACAAATATGTAGAAGTTGCCCTTTTTCGAGAAATACACCAGGAGTTGGATTGACTTGTGGTAAAATTTTAAGACCAGAATACGACCAGTATGGGAATAAACTAACTTGCGGATGTATATTAAGAGCGAAAACACTTTTGCCTAATGAGAGATGTCCTCAAAACAAATGGTAATGGATTATAAAGAGAAGAACGAAAAATATAAGGACATAATATCAAATCTAAACGAAGACTTAGAAGAATTAGTTAGTAGAACAAGAAGCGATATTAAAGACTATGTAGATGAAAACAACCCTATATTAAGTCATACTATGCCTTCTTGTGGCTCAATGATGAATAATGAAGACATAGTGGATGAAGACTTGACAGCAGAAGAAATAGAAGCACTCACAACCACGGCTGAAGACGAGATTTCTGATATAATAGACGAATTAACAAGTCAAGAGATAATATCGCCTGAAATAGAGGGATTAATAGAGCGAAGCGACCCCGGAGACCAAGGAGGCGACACAGAAGGTTATGTTTTTCTACCTAAGTATAGTTATCCTGAATGGTTTGACGAGATTGAAGCGGCTGTAGGACAAATGATAGGGCAGCCTGATAAAGGGAGAACAGGCACAGATTACGAAGAAATGCAGACATATATAGAGCAAGGAGTAATGATTATCCGAAGACCTAAAAGAATGATGGTGCAAGAAAGTAAAGAGGTGTACATCTTGTTGGACCAGTCCGGAAGTATGGAATGGAACAACTATAATGGTGTCAATTTTTTAAAACTTCTTGGTGCATTTATCCCGTTGTTAGGAGAAGAATATGATGGTTATTATTGGGGAGGCGACCATATGTCAATGGATGTTTATGAGAGCGATATGAAGATACCTAACATTCAAATTGACTTACAAGATGTAAGCGAGAAACTTCTTATTAGAGGAGGAGGAGGAACATCTTTCGATGGTGCTTTTAGAAAGTTAGGCGATATTGAGAGAGGAAAAAAAGAAGAGAATCCTGATTATGAGATGTGTGTTATATTCTTTTCTGATATGGAGATTCATCCACAAGAGTATCTGAATTACAAGAAATACGGACCAAGTAAAATTTTATTTGTTACCGCAGAAACTCATTTAGAAGAATTGCAAATACCAGAAACTAAATGGATTTATGATTCAGACAAGCATAAAATTATTTTAATTAATATGGAAAACACAAAAACAAATTAATATGAAGGAGTGGAAAAAAGATATAGATAAACTTATTATTTCTCTACCAGAGGATTATTGGGCAAGTGATTCAGACATTGCTTATCTTACAAAATATGATGTTTGTACAAGTGGAGATATAAGTATGAGTGATGCTTTTATTGTAAAATTATGGAACAATATAGTTTTTCGCTTTGAGTATTTTACTGATGAGGAAGCAGAAATCAGCATATTAACTACAAATGTTGGCTCCAGAGTTTTAGAAAAGGCTCCTAAAAACACTCTAATAACCTCTTACAATACTGATTACACTTGTAAGGTTATTGGAGATTTAGTATGTCAAGAAAAGGCAGAAGACGGTGATTACTTTTCCTATATGAGAGATATATCACAATACTTTGCTGTTAAAAACACCAATTCTTCAAAAAAGTTTGATATAGTGATTAGTCAGAGTGGTTCTGATTTTTATAAAGGCGTTGATTATAATGAAGGCGCCAACAATCTTTCTTCTGGTGAATACTACACTAAAAGAGGCTCTCATTTTGTAGAGAAAAACGGATTGTTAGTTGTTATATGTAGTAAAGAGGAATTAGAAGAAGTAAGTGCATATATTTATTCTCAAGCAGAAACAATGAGTATAAAAGACTTTGTAGAAGAAAGTGGAGTTGTTGGAATAATTATAGAAAAAAAATAATGAGAAAGTTGTGGTTTAATCAAACAGGAGAAGAAGAGGTTTACGAAGAAGAATTACTGGCACAAATACCTAAGGGAGATAGATTAGATGTTTTTGACCCCCAAGGAGGGTTTAAGTATAGTCATAAGTTTGGTTTTGACGACTTACCTGACGAAGTAAGATGGAATGAAGAAGCGGAGCATTGTGAGTTTATAAATACTGAAAGAGAAAGAGCAATGAATAACCAGAATTTTGTTCAGACTCAGGAGGAAATTGATAAACTAAATAAAAAATTAGACCTGTTAGATGAATTAGCGGTCGAGGAAGATTGTGTATAAATTAAAAAATTAAAGATATGTATGTAGACTTAGCGTTAAACTTAAATAAAAATCCTAAAGCAAAAATGGGAAACCTTCTTGTTTCAGACAATTATCCCGCCAATCCTGAGGAGATAGTAGGATTTATAGAGAGAGATATGACAAGCACAAAACGAGAGGACGATATACTAAACGCAGTAGCCTTGATTTCGCCAAGTGCCCCAGGAGTTCCTTTGGTCGAGGCAAAAGGTGGTGGTGTGTGGTATTTGTTTAGTACAGGAGAGATAATTAAAGTTGAATAATAAAACAGAAAAATAATGAATTTACCTAAATTATATCAAATAAAAACAAACTCACAAAAAAGAAAGATTGTTATAGAAATAGCCAACAATCTAAAAAGATTGAGCAATCAGCACTACCCAAACATAGTATCTCAGTTAGAGAATGACAACGCTAAAGTAAATTTGATTGATAGATTTATTTGTAATATGTATGGTTCAATTGGAGGCGCAGGAAGTTGGATAGACACGATAGATAGTATAGAGGTAACAATAGATTAAAAAAAAAATATGGCTGAAATATTAGATTATATAGCACATCAAGTAGAGAATTTAAAAGAAAGTGTAAAAGACAACTCTTTACTTAAAAAAACAGGGATATACGAATTAACAATGTATTTGTCCCGAAATCCTGATTTGTTAAACGGGGGTTCTGGTAAAGATATAAATAATCGATACGAGAGAGTAAGTGCTAAATACGGAATTAGTGTAGAGTTCTTAAAAGAGGCGAGAGATGAAGCCAACAAGCACCCTAAAAACAAGATTGAGATTTTTAAAAGTATTCTTCTTCCTACCGATAAAGATAGAGATGTAAGAGAATTGGTTACTAAACTTTTTAATTACAAAACAGACGAACTTTTTAAAGCCTTTGTCAATGCGATTAATTATGTTGTGTTGAATAAGTTTAATCAAATTTCAGAAGACTCGAGAACTTTCGATAAAGAATACTGCAATCTCACTTACGCTTCTTTGCCTTATGGGAAAATAGCACCTATGCCTTATAAAGGAACTGATAAGAGTTTTTCTGTGATTGAGGACAATCAACTAATGTATATGTTGTTAAATTACGCTCCTGTTGATTTGACTGAGAATCCTGGTGTAGATGATATTTTAAAGTATTATCAAGCAATTTATAATCAGAATAAAAAATATATTCGATTTGACTATTTAGAAACAGGAGCGATTGGTTATTTACATAACGACACAACTCATTTTAATGTTTCTTCAGATTTAGCCTGCGCCCCCTTAACTCTTGATAATACAAGCCCTATCAACATAGGGAAAGGAACCTCTGATGATAATGTTTGTTCTGCTGAAGAATTAAACGAAATCGAAGCGAGAGCCGAACTTGTTGAAAATCTGTCTAATAATCCTGATTTTGAAAAGATAGAAGGAATTACAGGCTTAAAACTTTATCAAGCCGTAAATAATTTTGCAAGATTGTCTGCTAATTTTGATGACAATACCGATGGAGAGAAGTCTATTAACATTAAATTGTATTTCAGTAAAGAGAAAGATGTTTTCGCTACCGTTAGAAGTAATGATTTGAAACTGGCTGTAGGATTTGCTAATTTTGGGAATGAGGCAGAGGGATTGTTAGATTTATATTTTAACCCTGAAACAGAAGAGTTATATTTTGTAAATCAAAACAAACAGCAATTTGGATATTGTAAAGGTTTATACAGAACAGAAATGTCTAATTGTGAGCATACTATTTACGCTCAACTTTTACAACCATCCCTATCAATTAGCGAAATCAACAAACTTTTTCAAGAGCATAATATATTACCAATAGTTTTAGATGAAGATGTTGTTAAGGCGACAGAAGGGCTTGAAGAGGCTCAAAGACGACAAAGTTATCTGTTAGCGTTAAATGATGATAAGTTGTTTTATGACTTGTTTATGAGAAACATAGCCAGTTATGTTTATAGTTATGCTGTTCAAGTAGAAAAACCAGGAGTAGGAACAGAAACTCAGTTGGTGTGGAAACCTCTACCTAATCCTAAATGGAGTGTAGACCCGAGTGTTGGTAAGTTTGACGCAGAAAAACACAAATGGGATAATCCAGATATATTTTATATTTATGATGTTAGGGAGAGTTTCTGGACAATAAATCAAAAAATGTCAATAAAAGAAGTTTTGGCTTATTTTGTCAGTAAAGGAGGAAGTCGAGAGAACAACTCTAAGTATTATAGAAAACTTTGTCAAAGAATTTTAGGCGTTGATTACTATGTTTTTTCTCAGAAATTAATCCCTTTCTTGTTAGATGAAGGTTTGTTATGTATATCAGAGTTAGAGTTTGACGCTTCAACCAACGCTCTTTTAGATTCTAAATATGACTATAAATACGACTACATTAAAGATGATGTCTATAAAAAGATGGATAAACTAAAGTTTGAATTAGAGCCTCACATTAAACTTCTTTATGGAGAAATAAAAGGGGCTCAAATAATTGATTTTCAGTTATCTATTCTTGAAAAAAGCAAACCTGACTTAGTTAAGTTTGGAGATAAAGAGAAGAGCAAAAACTTAACCCTAAGTATTCATAATCCTATATTCTTCAATGATTTAAGAGAGAGGTCTTATGTGGGGAGATATGCACAAACAACAGGTATTTTTAGAGATGGAAGAATAAGCATTTCTACCAAGCAGAAAGATGATGATAAATATAAACCTTTACAGATTGACTCTTCATTATCATTATCGCATAACAATTACAAACTAACTGAAGATGGATCCTTACGAAACAATCATATAGGTCGATTTATAGAGTGGTTGAAATACTCAAAAGAATCTAAAATATCAAAAGAATACATCTCAGAAGACGAGTTGATATCCGCTTACGCCTTACCTAAAAAAGCCAAAGATTTTATCCCTTTATTTCTAATGCCGAAATGGAGTTATAAATCTACAAAAGGAAGGACTCTCAAACTTCCTTTGTCGTTTAGGGACGGAACTTATAAGCAAGGTATTTTTACTATGAGTAATGTTTTTAACCAGAGAACAGACTCAACAAGATTCACTAAAGAGAGTATAGAGAATTTAGTAAAAGCAGGTATAGTTGCGAAAAAAACTAAAATTGTTGGTTACACCGAATCAATTATAGACGCAAAAGGAAATCCTAAAATAATCAAACACAAAATAACCCCCTTAACATTAGAAGAAGGTAAAAAGATTTACGACTTATTAATGGGGCAATACAACAAGTTAGAAAGTGAAATCAAAATAGAAGGAAATAGATTATTTACTTTGTTTTGTCAAACACAACTAACAGGAGGTTATAAAGTAGATGTAGAGCAAGATTGGAACCGCACCTATAACAATATGGCGATACCTGAGTATTCTAAGTTTCCTGTCTTTTGTGAACACTCGAGATGGTTTGGGAGTTATAAAATGAACAAAAACCCTTTCTTGTTTAATTTAAGAGAGGCTCAGTTAGAAGGGTTGAAATTTTCTATTGCTAATTCTAATTCAGGACTATTGGCTCACGAAGTAGGATTTGGAAAAACCACTACTTCTATTGCTTTAATTTCGCATATGAACTTAACAGGAGAAGCCTCAAGAAATCTCGTCTTTACTCCTAAACAAGTTTATGAAAAGTTTTATGATGAAATAACCGGTAATGAACAAACTGGAGTTTTAGGACTGATTGGAAACTACAAACATCCTTATTCTGTTGTAAAAATGGGTAATGCAAGAAAAGGAGTTTTGATGGGGAATCTAAGAGAAGTTTCTAAAGGGAGTGGTATTTATGAACAGATTGATGTTAATAGTTTAAAAGTCTATAATAATGAAGAGATAGACTTTATACAAGAGTTTAAGCAAATTATCGAAGATGCTCGACACCAAATGGCTAACACTCAGGTGACTCCCCAAGGACACCCACGATTTTTTGTTGAGCCTGAACTTATTAACGAAGAAGAGGGGAATACACGAGTTCCTAAAAGGATTATGGATTCTTCTGCTCGTAATTGGTGGGGACAATTTAACGGTCAATTAATTACTCAATACGAGATAGCCCATTTACCTGCGATACAAGAATTGTTAGATTTAGTAGATGTAGAAATATCCAGAAATGAAGACATTATAGAAAGTCAGATTTATAATTATATGTCTAAAAACAGATATACTAAAGATATGTTTGTAGATAAAAAAAACAAACTTACATCTGAGTTTTCAAAACTTCCTAAATATGTTCAAAAATGGTGGAGAGGTCAAAGTAAAAAACTCCCAAAAATACCAGGAACGAATAAAGTTGATTATGGCGTCATTAGAGCAGACTCTTATCCTAATAAATTTTGGGTGCAAGATGTAGATGGAGCGGTAGAGTTAGGGATTATCACATCAGCAGAAGCCAAAAACTATCATCCAAAAAAGAATCCTTACCCAGGAACTTTAACACCTGAAGGATTAAGAAAGATAATAGAACTGGATGAAAAAGTTTCAAATAATTTTTTCAACAAACCTGAAGGGAAAAGATTAGGAAGAGTGGTTACTTTGTTAAACGCTGTTAGAGATATGCTTGTAGATGAATTAGGAGTGTATCGTGGATTTGTTAGTAAACCTAACACTATTGTGCTGTGTCATCACGGAGCCATACCTCGATTTAGAGTCAGTCAACTTTCCAGAAATCAAGCGAAAAATTATGTTTCTAATACAGATGATGTTAAGTATGTTTCCAATAATGTAGATGATAAATATAATAAACTGGCGTTAAACCCTCTATCTTTAACTAATCTTGACATTACAGGGATTATTGTAGACGAGATACACAACTTTAATAATCTGATAGGAAAACCAAGAAACTCAACCCTTTCTTTAGTGAATGATACGGCTGGAGGTAGTTCTGATAAGCATTTCACATTGCTTCCTACCGAAAAAGCCAACGCTTTATTAAGCAGACTTCCTGACGGAAGTCGTATTAGTCAAGGAGGTATAGAAGGAGAAAGTGCGTATGATATAAGATTTAATTCAACAGGTAAAGGAACTTTAAAAGCAAGTCCTACGAATTTAATATCAATGATTTTTGAGATACAAAATACTGCAAAAATAAAAGGAATTGAAGAAAAGAACACTATAATGTTGTCTGCAACTCCATTTACTGATAATGTATTTCAAATGTTTACGGTATTTGGAATGACAAATGTAGAGAGAATGAAAGAAGCACATATGGATAAAGTATGGGATTTCTTTATTTCTTTTGTAAAAGAAGAGTGGAGATATAATTTAACTCATAAAAATCAATTCGGTTTATTTTCTGAGATAGAAGGATATTACAACACTTACGCTATGTCGAATTTTATTAAATCTTTTGCAAACTTTAAAGTTTCAGATGATGAAATTGAAAAAAGCCGACCTCAAAAATATTTAATTCCTCAAGCCCAAGCAACTAAATCAGCCAACGACAAAATCAAAGGAGGCTCCAACACATCTTCTGTTAACTGGAGTGCTGATTTAAGAGATGTTTCAAGTTATGTGGATTTGTCCGAAGTTCAAAAAACAATTATCAATACAATAGGTGAGTTTGTAGAAGGAAAGATTGACACTCCTTACGCTATCTGTCCTAACTATCAAGAGTTTGTTAAAACAGACACAGGCGATATTGTTTTTCAAGATGAAGAAACTCAAGTCATTATAAAAAACATTAATAGTTTAACTACTCGAGCAAGAAAAGAGATAAAAAAAGGAGAGGTTGCTGAAGGAGACGCCTTATTAGAACAAGCCTATGATTTAGCGTCAGAGTTGTTTTTTGAAAATCAAAACAGCCTAATTATTCAAAAGATATATATTAAAGTAGATGAGTTAATAAACGGACCTCAAGAAGAAGAAAAAAGCAAAACAAGTTATGAAATCGATATTAATGATTTAGGACTTGTGGCGTTAGACGAAGAGCAGGTTTTTACAGCGAGGGCTATTGTAGGTCAGTCTTATGGTCAGGCCTGTGTAATCTCCCCTTATCTTTTAAAGTGTGATAGTGAGGGGCAGTTAGAGAACGATTTACTTAAAAATTATCCTTTATTAAACTATAAAACAAGAAAAGCGTATATTGATAAAAAAGGAAAGCAGAGATTTGAAATTCAGATAGATGAGAAAAAATTAAGCATCACCGCTAAAAACTTTGTTGAACAAAGCCCAAAAATCAGATATGCTGTTGAGTGTGTTGTTAATTCAATTAAATATGACAGCAAAAACATCTCTAACAATAAAGAAGTGGGAGGCCAGATTATTTATTTAGATAGAGGGAAGAGTTTTAAATATGGAGGAAACACCTATAACGCTTACTTGTTGATTAAACAATACTTGTTAGATTCCCACCCTGACTTGTTGCAACCTGATGAGATAGCAATTATTACAGGAAATATGGGAAATAAAGGAGGTAGAGAAGAGATTAGAGATAGATTTAACGGAATAAGCGATAAAACTACGGTCAAAGTGCTTATTGGTTCTTCAGCAATAAAAGAAGGTATAGATTTACATAAAAGAGCCCATACTTTATACATATTAGATAGCGATTTTTCTCCGTCTAACGCAATGCAATTAGAAGGAAGAATCTGGAGACAAGGAAATATGTGGGAGAATGTTCGTATTGTTTATGTTCTCGGTAGAGATAGTATAGACGCTTTTGTCTACTCTAAACTTCAGCAAAAAATAAACGAGATTAAAAAAATGCTGGAACAAGGCGTTTACGAGATGAACAGAACTCAATTCACGATAGACGCTAAAGAAAGAATTAAAAAAATCATATCAGATGTTGACCAACTCACAAAATTAGAATGGCAAGACCATCAAGACAATCTTCTTTTAAAACTATCTGAATATGGTTCTCATAAAAGTTCTTTACAAGAGATAAAACAAGAGTATGGAGACATCAAAAGAGATTTTGAAAGTTATGTTGTTTTGATAAATAAACTATATCAAGTCGTTATTTCTAACGAGAAAACTATTTTAGCAAAAAACATTAAGTCTGACTATGATATATTAAGAGAAAACAAATACCGAATTAAATCTGCAAAAGAAGGAACGAAATGGCGAAAAGAAAACCCTTACACACCAATGACAATGGCAGAGGCGGTAGAAATTTTAAACCAAGAAATCGCAAATCAAGACAGGGTTTTTGATTTACCTGACATTACTTTACACAAAGACTCTTCTATGACACAAGCAAACACTATTATCTCTAAAGTTGTGCGTGTTATTATGTCCTCTAAAAGCATACTACAAAGAATATCGAGTGAAGATTATTTAAAAGAAACTACTTTAGACGCTATTTCAAAAAAATCAAACGAAGAAAAAGTGGTGACTGATAAATTGATTGAAGCCTTATGGGGGATAAATGACTGGTCCAACTATGACCATATCTTAAAATCTGTGAGTGCTTACGAGCAAGGTTCTCCTAACGAAAGAATAATGTCTAACTATTCATTGTTAGTTTCTGACAAAAGAAAAGGAGATAACGAGTTCTATTCATTTGAAGATATTGCAGATTTAATTGTGAATCTGGAGAGTAATATAAGTAAAATAAGAAATCAGTTATCAAATAAAGGAGAAGCCGACTTTAAATTGAAAATGGCGAAAAAAATCGAAACAAGACTTAGAGAAACCAAAACAGCAGTAGGTGAATCCAATGAAGTCCTGATAGAGAAGTTTGAGCAGTCAATGAATTTGTTAAAATTAAGAAAATAAGATGAAGAAATTTTTAGAAAAATTTGAAGATAAAAGTATTGAAGACTTAAAACAAGGCTTCCCTAACTACGCTTCTTTATTTGATTCAATAGTTAAATTAGATAAAGAATCAAAATTAGACACCTCCAGACAGGTTTCTGATGAGTTTTTAACTCTTATCGATAGTGTAGATAGTTTTCTTTTTAAAGAAGAGAATTTAGAGTTGTTAGGAGTTTCAGATAGAATAGAAGCGAAGCCTGAAATTTTAGAAGAAGAAGCGAAGCAAATTCTTGAGGCTGAAATTGAAGAAATGAATAAAACCATTGACAAATCTATTATAGAGGCTCAAGTTAAATCTAAAATAGATAAAGGACAAGTTAAATCTCGAGTTAATGTAGATGAGTTAGAAGAGATAACACGAGATATGTTGGATCCAGACCAACAATATTTTGGGATTCAATTTAAAAGAACAGAGTTTAAACAAGATAGATTTGCGAGAGTTTTAAGTATGATGAACGCAGGTTGTAAATTTTATACAGGGAATATTTCTGACACTCATTATATTATGTTTAAATTAAATGAGTTCGACAGGCTGGTTATTTCTGTTAAGAATCCCATTGTTAAATATGACAATATGTTTGGTGGTTCTAAGACGGTTTTAGATGTTTATGTCTTGTCTCAACAAGAAGCAAGTCTGGATATATTATATAGTATGATTAGATTTGCTTTTGAACAACCTGATGGAGATGAAAAATCTTTAATTTCTGACAAAGACTTGTTTAATACTCAACAATTTATTGGTTGTTATCAAGAAGATTATTTTTATGAAGAGGCAAATCACCTTTCTCAATCTCCTCAACTTTTAGACCGCTCTTCTAACATTAAGCAACTTTTTGCTTTACACTTCCCTTTACAATATATTTTAACTTTAATTGTTGTTAAACAAATACAACTAACCGCCCAAATAGATGGAGAAAAAACTTATGATGAGATAAAACAAGGAATAGAAGAGGCGATTAAAACTCAAAAATTTAAAATAGAGGGTATCGGAGATGTTCCTCATACTTTTGATGTGTTAACTAAACTTGAAGGGTTGAACTATCTTGATGAGAATTTAGACATCACCTCAAAAGCCAATCGATTGTTGTATTATACAGGGGCTCAACAAGGAAGAGGAAGTAGTTTGAATCCTAAATTTAATGCTTTTTCGTATTATATAGCAGATGTTAAAGACTCTTTTGTTAAATCTAAAAATAAATTTTATTCTGACTTTAATGGACAAAGTGTCTATCACACAAGTAAAACTATTTCAGAAACCGATTTCGCTCTTCATCTGTCTACAAAACTTAAGAAAGAATTTGGTTTTTCTAAAGCAAAGCAAAAAGATGTATTCCCTAATAAATGGCAAGCCACTCAGATTTTTAATGATTACGGGCAATATCTTCCAATGTCTTCACATTCTAACTTAAAAGAGTATCGTAGAGAAAGCGAAAGAGAAAAAAGAGGATTGACTAATGTAATGAACTTCACCAATGATAGTAGGTATTATATGTATTTTTCCTGTATAAACAACCCATTATTCAATTTCGCTCTAAATTCATCTGTTTATAATTTTATCATTAAGTTGTATAGCGACAAGAAAATCAGAGTCCTAGGTCCGAAAGCAACAGCCTCATCTTTTCAAAAACCTGTGTTTTTCTTGTTAGTAGACGAAGAGAATAATTTGTTAGCCGTAATGAAACCTTTAGGAACAACTTCAGCAAACAAGGCTGTTGAAGGAACTCAACTTGACGCATTCCTGCAAACTACTTACTTCAGTTTAAGTCAAAATATGAATCCCGAGCCTGTTTGGGAGTTCAACAATTTAATGTCTGATATAACGAAAGTCGCAATGGTTGAAGTTGAGCAAGGAGTTATGGTTGAGGATGCTGGCGATTTGACAAATGAAAGCAATATAGAAGAAGCCAAAGAAGATGTGCCGACTAAAGATGAAGACGAGTTGATAGACGCTGATGGTTATGACCAGAACAAAATCAATGAAGCGATTAAAGAAAACAATCCTGAATTAGTTGATATTCAAGCGACTATCGTTGGATTAGAACAAGTTTTAGAGAGCAATCCTGATGATGATGATATACGAGAGGAGTTAGACAAGAAACGAGAAGAGTTGGTACAAGCGAGTGAAAACTTTGACAAAAACGCCGAAGAAGAGTTAAAAGAAATAGAAGAGGAAAAAGAAGAAGAAAAACAAGAAAAAGAAGAAGATTTGAGCGAAAAAGAACAAGAAGTAGTTGAGGAGGAGGCTTTAGAAGAAGCGATAGAAGAAACAGAAGAGCAAGAAGATTTAGACAATCGTAAGTCAGAGGTAGTTGATGATTTTGACGAAGACGAAGATATTGATTATGGTGAGTTTATGTAATATAAAAAAATATGAGAGCAAAAATTGAAATAGAGCAAGACATACAACATATTAACCAAGAGTTAGATATTTTATTACCTTTACAGGCTGATGAAAAAAATCCTGACGGGAGCATTTCTCAAGAAGTGGGTAGATTACAGGACAGGTTAAAAGTTTTAGAAATAGAGTGGGAGCAATCCAATCAAGGAATTATCTTTAATCCTGAAGAAGAGGATAGATTAGATGCAGAGATTGAATCGGATTTAGAAGCCGAGTTGTTTGCTGACGATATAGAAACTACTAAAGTTCACTTTTACCGAGATGGAGGTCAAGTTTACTCTACATCAAGTCAATTTTCAGTATCAAAAGAAGAGGTTATAGACTTAGCCAACAGCGTTACCGCTTTCGATAGAAGTGAGAGAGGTGCTGATGAGATTAACGATATAGATGGCGCTTTATCTATATTAAGAACAAAATATCCTGAATATGCAGAATTAGACTCTTCAGATTTTTATGATGATGAAGAAATGGACCAGAAATTTGATGACTATGCGTTGTCTTCTTATGAAAAAGGTGGAAAAACTGAAAATCAAGCCATTTATGAGTGGAATACAATGGATAAATTTACAAGAGCAGATTTTTTAGAAGAAATTGAAGAAGATGTAAATTTAGGAGACGATAGATTTTATATGAAAGGATATAAATATGATGATTTGCCGAAAAAAGTTCAAAAAGAAGTAGTAAATCGTTTGTCTTATGGTTTTGGAGGAATGTTAGCAGGATTCGTTGTAGGTGGGTATGCAGGTTATAAATATGGACTAACACAAAGAAAGAGAAATATTAAAGATTTATTCTCAGAAGAAAAGAAATTTGCTAAAGATTATAAAAAGCGAATGAAAAAACAAAAAGAAGAGAGAAAGAAGAGAGGAGAGAGAGAATATACTGATTATAAAGAATTAAAGAAAGGAGGATGTGTAGATTCTTATGCTAATGGAGGAAAGTTAAACTCTGTTCGTGTTAAATTTAAAAACTCTAAATATGACTATTCAACAAGTATTGGTGCTAATGTTTCAGAAGCCCAAGCAAGAAAATACTTTGTAGGTATGCCTGTTAATGTCGCTTCTTATCCACGAGAGAATTTTGAAGAAGTTGTTGATATAGAGTACACTAAAGGAGGAAAATTTGCAAAAGGTGGGAGAGTGATGAGTATAGAAAGATTGGCTCAAAAGTTAGAAAGAGCATATCCTGATATTAGAATGAGAGAAAATGAGGATTCTATAAGTGTCTTTGAAGATTTCCCTACTGATAGAAGAGGAGATAGTATTGCAGACTATTATAGTGAAAGTGAATATAGAGTATTTGGAATGGCAAATCACTTTGATAATTTTCTAAAAAGAAATGGATATTGGGCAGAATGGGTTAATCCTGAACACTTCAAGATATATAAATTAGATAATTATGCAAAAGGTGGTATGACAGGATTTAATAAGTTTTTTGATAAATTCAAAAGAAGTGATGCTTATATATCTGAACCAAGGAAAACTGCTAAAGGAAATTACATAGTAGAAGTAGACCCACACGATAAAGAAACATCTAAAAAAATGAAAGATTATATGCAAAGTGAAGGGATAGGATATAGTCCTAAACCTATGGGTAAAGGTTTTTATACTCAATTTGCAAAAGGAGGAATGTTAAACTATGATTATTTGAGTTCAAATCAATATCAAAAAGCCAAAAAACTTAAAGATTTCAAAAAAGAAGATTATAAATGGATTTCTGATAAAAATTTATATGTAAGAAAAGATGCTTTAAATGAAGATACGGTTACCGGTTGGAATGAAATAGAAGATGAAAGAGATGTAATAGGGATGGAAGATTATGCGAAAGGTGGGGAATTAGAACCAGGACCTGATTATAGAATAGGAACTTGGAGACAATCTATTGATGAAAAACTTGAAGGAATGAGTGGTGATGAAAAAGAAGAGTTTTTAGATAGTTTAACATCTGTTGAAAGAAGTGTTTATGACGCCAACAAAGGTGAAGATTATTATGATGTAGAAGATGAAGAGGAAGATTTTCCAAACTATGATGAAGATGAATATGCAAAAGGTGGTGAGATTGAAATGTATGATAAAATTGATTATGTAGATAGAGTGTCAAAACAAAAGGTAAAAGGAGAAGTAATTGGATTAGATAAGGATAGTTATACTCTTAAATACAAAATCAAAACTCCAAAAGGAGATATGAAAACGGTTAAGACAAAAGTTAAATATGCAAAAGGTGGCTTAACTCAATTTGATAACCCTCCATATTATGTAGTTAAGTTAATAAATTGGGATAGAAACATAAAAAGAGTAAGTGGGAGATTTAGAACAGAAGATGAGGCAAAAAAGAAAGCAGAGCAATTAAAAGAAAAATACAAAGGAAGAAGTGGTTATTTTGCTGAAATTACATTTTATGATGAACAATACAACGCCAAAGAACTTGATTTTGCAAAAGGTGGGGATATAGATATGAAAGAAGAAAAGATTAAAGAAATAGAAGAACTGAAAGCATTTCTTAAAACCGCCACAGATAAAGAAGATATAGAACAAGCCAAGTTATCCATCGAAGAGTTAGAGAACGAGATAATGTATAATTATGAAAAAGGAGGAAAAATTTATAAAATTAAAAATAAGAGAAAGTTTTTGAAATGGTATGATGATGTTTCAATGTGGGGAGGAATTGACGGAGACAAATGGTATATGGACGATGGCATTAAGATATATGGATTTACTGATGATGAAATAAGAGCAGAAAAAGATGCAGAAGAAGTTTACATTAGAGATGATATTTATGAAAAATACAGCAATCCTGAAGATGCTGATTTCAAATTAGACACAAACAATCTTTATGCAAAAGGAGGCAGGATAGATTACTTTGAAGAATATGAATTATTACAAAAGGAATATCCTAAAATATATGAGGTTGTATTTGAGCAAGGTGAATTAACTGATTATAAGGATACTGAAAGATTACTACATAAACTAAACTCAATGGGCTGGACTTTTGATTATGGATTAGACAATTCTCCTTATGATTTAAGACCATTTTCTCCAAAAATGAATTGGCCTAATTATGCAAAAGGAGGGGCTTTATCAAAAGAATTTAAGTTTGATAAGAATTTTGTAATATATGTACCTTCAACATCTGATGTAGGAAAGAAAATATCTAAAAAAGAGTTAGATAAAAGAGTTGATGAAGTAGAGAGATTTGTTGCGAATGAGTTTGGAGGATATACTGAAACAGATACTGATGGAGGATATAAATCCACATCAGGAGAGATTATAGAAGAAGATATTGTCAAAGTATCGGTTTTTGCTAATAATAAAGATTGGGAAGACAACGAAAAGAAAGTTGTATCTAAAGTTAAAAGGTGGGCAAAAGATTGGGGACAAGAAGCCATAGGATTTGAATACGAGGGAGATTTATACTATATAGATAATGAAGGGAAATATGCAAAAGGTGGAGAAACATCCGAATATGGTTGGGATAGTGGGGAATACTATTGGGATGTGCAGTTAGAGGATAATAATAATAAGTTAAGAAAAATTGCTGAATTTGAAAGTAAAAGTTTTGATGAAATTAGAGGAGAGCATCGGTGGAATAGAAACAAATCAGACAAAGAACTCTATGATGAGATGGAAAGATTAAGAGAGATGAAAGGAGAACTCCAAGCCGAAAATTTACATTTATACGACAACTTTGGGGGAGAGAAAGAATATCTGAAATGGAAGACAGATAAAAAAGCACAAGAAAAAAGCAAAGAACTACCATTTGAAAAAGGAGGTAAAGTTGAAGATAAAATTTTTTCAACAGATAAGTATGGAGAAGTGAGTGTTAGAAATGCTATGTTTGATATAGATGGAACAACTTTAGAAGAAGGTATTGAAATAAAAGGAGACGATATTGAACTTACCGAAATAATGGGGTATTATGATGTAGATGATTTAGATATAGAGGAAGTAGAAGAATTACTTGAAAAATATGAAGGTAATGAGTTATATATGAATGATGATGATGATTATTACACAGAAGAATATGCAAAAGGTGGATTTACTATTGACAAACCTATTTTAGAGGTTTTGGTTGAGCAAAAATATGGTGGTGATGACACTCTCATATTAAAACCCGTTGAAAAACTACTCAAAAAACACAATATCAAAATTGATGAAAATACAGAACTTCCTAAAAAAGGATATGCAAATGTAAAAGAAAAGTTGGGGGAAAATGACACTTATTTTTATTTTGATTTAAGAGATTTCACAAACGCTAATGAGATAATAAAAGATTTTCAAAAACTTACAAAAAAAACCCCTCGTGTATATCTTGTTACCAAGCAATATGATGACAAGGTTTGGGAAAAAACAGATTACAATACTTATTATTTTGCAAAAGGTGGCGAAACAGATTTGGAGAAAAAAGACTCTCTTTACTGGAACGAAGGAGAGGTGAAAGACCCAGACTATTCTGCTGGATACGAAATTGAGATTTGGGGAAAAGAGCCCGAAGAAGGAAGTAGTGAGGACAGAAAAGTAGGGTTTGAGGAAACATATTCAGACGCTATGGAAGTATTAAATGAAAATCATAAAGATTTAAAAGAAGGAGAGGATATTGTTATTCGGTTAAGTAAATATGCCGATTTTACTAAAGGTTATGGGGAAGAAATCCGATACACAAGACATTATAAAGATATTGAAGATTATGCAAAAGGTGGTAAGATTGTTGATTTTCAGTTCTTTGGTGGAGATACTTACAAAGGAGAACTAATAGAAATAAACGGAGTATATTATTTGCTACAAAATGATATAAAAGTAAAGAATA
>Ga0080013_1001344_pt1 | contig 32949 bp, 56 predicted proteins | sample ETNvirenome_6_85_FD_69236 | JGI IMG/M metagenome (GOLD analysis project Ga0080013, IMG submission 69236) | Marine viral communities from the Pacific Ocean - ETNP_6_85 (SPADES assembly) (version 2) | ecosystem: Environmental > Aquatic > Marine > Oceanic | place: Pacific Ocean | collected 2013-06-19
GTGCGTGTTGTCTTTCCATTTCATCAAGGCCAGTTCTTGTCAGTTTTACTTTCACGCACTCGTTAACATTAAATTCCATGCTTAATTTACCTTATTGTTTTGTATTGCGTAGCAGCCAAGTAATACTATATTAAATAGCTCTGGCTTGTCTTTGTGCCAGTTCTCTAAAGTGCGGCGTTTAACCGTTGATAGTTCCGCTACTTGAGCTAGGGATTTAAACCCCTGCGCTTTTGCTTGTTGTGATGGTGTCATTGATCTGCGCCTCTATATCTAGACTCTAAAAAAACCTTGCAGTTGTAGCTAAGCGTATCCATATGCGTTAATTTCCCTGTCTTTTCGCACTTGTATTTGTATCCGCTACCCTCAAATTCAACGGTGCAAAATCCTATTACAGGTTTACAGAAAGTTTCTATTTCAATTCTGACTCTATCACCAATATATAATACCTCTCCGCCAACGGCTTTCATGCCGCTTGAGTTACTAGGAATCATGATCACCCCTCAATAAAATAGTCGCCACAACTAATAATTGTGGCGAGTTTATTTGTTGTCATATCATCACCACAAAAATTCATCATAATAAATTTTATAGCGCTTTCAGCATCAGACGTTAATTTCCAGCCACCAAAAACACCAGAAGTAAACTCACAAAAACAATCAATTTCAATTGTTAAAGTATTTAATAAGGCCGCTGTGCTTACTGGTAATGTAATCATAATATTCTCTCTTTGTTTGGTTGATTGCTTAACTTCTGAAACCTATTATACGCATTATTTGCATACTATCAAGTATAATTTGCAATTATTTCGCATTTATTTTGAAATAAACACAAAACTAAATACCAAAACATTAAATTAACGCAATGCTCGCAAACATATTTACCCTTGTTAGTGTTTATAACGTAATAGCCAGCACCTATATACAAGTTACTTTTACATAGTCTGCAACGTCTTGTTGTGTGGGTTTTGGCTATTGGCATTATAATTACCTCGTTAAATTAAATCGGCGTTTTTTAGTTTTACTATCTCATCAACAGCTAAGCCTTGTTTTACTAGCTGCAAGGTTAACTCACCTGCTGTGTTTGCGGTATCAACTACATCAATGCTTGATAGATTACCAACAAAAGCACCAGTGTTGTCTGATACGTTCAGAGTAGATTCATCTAAATTTAATATTACTTTACTCATAATTACCTCTTGTTTAGCCTGTACGGTTTATACAGGCTTTTTAGTTATTGTTTGTTAAAAAGCTACATCGTCGTCATAATCAATTTGTGGCGCTTGCTGGTTTGGCTGTATTCCATTTTGCGCCATAGCCTGGTGCATAGGTCGTTGCTGCTGAAACCCACCTTGCTGCTGTGGCGGCTGCTGTTGAAAGCCACCTTGTGTTGGCGGTTGTTGTTGGTATTGCTGTTGTGTTGGTGCTTGCTGGAATCCACCACCTTTTTGTTGAGAGCTTTCCTGCTGTTGACCTTGCTGCTTACCGTCAAGCATTTGCATAACTCCGTTAAAGCCTTGCAATACTATTTCGGTCGTGTATTGATCTTGCCCTTGTTGGTTAGTCCATTTGCGCGTTTGCAACTTACCCTCAAGATAAACCTTTGAGCCTTTTTTTAGATACTCGCCAGATATTTCAGCTAGCTTGCCAAACATAACGACACGATGCCACTCTGTCTTCTCTTTTTGCTCACCAGTTTGTTTGTCTTTCCAGCTTTCAGAGGTAGCAACAGTTATATTTGCCACCGCCTCACCGCTAGGCATGAATTTAACTTCCGGGTCTTTACCCAAGTTACCAACGATTATTACTTTATTTACACCTGCCATTTTATATATTTCCTATTTAGTTAAATTGATTTACAACGTTTAATTCTTTTTCACTAAGCTCTGCTAAGCATTCGTTTATGTACTCTTGTGATTCGTTTTCAATGATACGCTTGTATTCGTAATATGAATCCCTACCTTCTTTTAACATTGCCGCTATTTTCGTTTTGTGCCCTTTAGGAAAGTTACCATAAACCCATTGCTTTTCTTGCTCATCTAAGTCCATAGAGTTGGCAAAATCAAACATAACAAGCGGTGACTCTAAGCACTCATACATTGTCACTATCTCTTTTAATGCGTCCTCTTTCTTTGTGCTAAGCCCTTCATGCTCATTTATCACCTGTACAGCATTATCAAACCTGTTGCCGTTTTCTTTTGAGCTGTTGGATTTGGGCCAATATTTAGATGCACGCTTAACAACTGACTTTCGCCACATCTCAGTTTCGAAAGTATTCCAAGGACTGTAACTTGAGTTTTTGCTTTTTGATGTATTCCTGACAACCGCTATTTCTTCAGCGCTCATTTCCTCAGTTAAAAAATCACCCGCAGGAAGCTTAACGGTGCAATAAACACCTACCTTTTCGCCTCTATCTTTAGAGAATGAATTGTATTTATGCAACGGCTCTTTGTTTAACCCTTGGTTTTCATAAGTGTCATTAGCATAAACTATCTTGGCTTGCCCCCACTCAATAGAGCCTATTTCCTGCGCCAAGTGCATAAGCCCCATATAAGAAACATCCAAACAAATACTGCCATCCCTTGGCACTAAGTAAGCATGTTTAAGGGCAGGGTTTAAGCTTATACCAATACTAGAAAGATTTAATATTGCATTCTGTACGCTTACAGGGTTATTGTTAGCAGTTTTTATCGCTAAATCATTCTTGTATAGCTGTTGTATTGCATAATTTTGCTCAGCTGGTATTGATATGGCCTTGTGACTTTCAGATAAAGATATCGCTTGCTCAGTGACGCATAAGACATTATTTTCAATTACTGACATCTGGTTACTCATTACTCTACACCATCCAATAAATTATCTATAACCTCGATTCTATTCCAGATAGAGCCGTTAATATTATTTACAGTGGTGTTATTGCCTGCGATTTCTTGCGCCAACTCTAAAAGCTCCAGTTTAACCAGTGTCAAACTGTGTTCGGCTATTGTTTTGCTTTGTGGGATATTATGTAAGTTCATTGCTTTAATCTCTCATTAATAATTAGTTGCTGGTTATGGCTTAGTCATTTTGTTCTAAGCAGTTGACGGGATACCACCAGCGGGGTTGCTTAACTGCTTTGTATGGCTAATATTATACTAACTGTTGTAATAGTCAAGCCATTTGTTGCAATTAAATAAACAAATGTTATAATCCTAGAAACTAACAAATAGAGGTAAAGAAATGTTTAACGTAAAAAAGGCAGTAAAAAACGCACTATTCGACCGCGACATGACTATGACAAGGTTAGCTGAATTAACCTGTAAAGATAGGTCTTGGCTAACTGACAACCTATATAATGGCAACCCTTCTATAAGTACCCTTGTATTAGTTTCTTGTGAGTTAGATTATAAATTAAGCGAGTTTATCGCATTGGGAGAAGATTAATGATTATTAAAGAAACGCCAGCAGATACTTTTTACAGGCCATCAAGGAAAAAAAATGGGTGATTTACTACTAGATATTATTTTATATTTCATACCAGCGTATAATGATTAGCCCCATACAGGGGCTTTTTTATATCTATTAACCTCTATTGTGTTGTTTTTACTTAAAATATTCTGTGTTCTTCCTTTTGCTTATCGTTTAATGATGAAAACTTGCTGATAGCGGCCCAATTTCTTAACGATATATTTTTATAATACCTCTCCTTTTCCGTGTGCCTATTGATAATTATTGGCCCAAGATAATCATGCCACTCAAAAGTAACGCCATTGAATCTATATAGTTTCGCAAAGTTGTAATGTAAAATTTTTAATTCACTCATTCTATTAACCTCTATTGTGTTGTTGGCTTAGCTTTTCTTTTATTTGCTCCAAGTCTTTCTTAATAGCCGATGAGACATTAAAAACTGTAGATATAAAAATAAAAAACCAAGTCGCATCAAGCCATTTACCAGCAATTAACTCAAAAATAATACCTACAACAGCAAGCAATAAAAAAACTAACGCCCAGTTACTCATTTGTTTTGCATTCATTCTATTAACCTCTATTGTGTTGGTGGTTTTCAACCTCAGCTTTTATTTGCTTTTCAAAAAAAGAATCGATGGTCTCTAGTATTGATATTGAGCACGAAAGAATAACTAGAGATACGACACCAATTACAACGCTAACATTATCGTTAAAATAAACCCCAAAAACACCAATCAACAAAGATACTGCATAAATTATTTTCATTGTCGCAGGTACTTTAAATTCACTCATTCTATTAACCTCTATTGTGTTTGTTGTTTAATCCATCATACCCGATATCTGCTTATGTATTTCAGGTGGTAAAGCATTAAGAAAAGGCTCAAGTATAAACAGCAGCTTTATGAGCTTATCTTCGCGGTCCTTACAGGATTGTTCAAGTTTAGCCATTTGCGTTCTTAGTAGTTTTATTTGTTGCCTGTTGTCAATATCACTCATTCTATTAACCTCCATTGTTTTCAATTAATTTGTCAATATAAGCTTTTGCAGATGACTTTCCATCTACACACCCTAAGCCAACAAATGCTTTTAACTCAAACCCCATATCAGTAACATATGTTGTCCCGTTGAATGTTTTATATTTAATTCCGTAACCTTTATAATAAGAAAATGTTTCCATATTTAACCTCTATTGTGTTGGTGGTTTAGGTAGTGGCATCCAGTGAGTAACATGCGCTCTACTATGAACGCCATCACTACCAACCCAAACAATAAACTCTTCTCTTACCGAGTCATATTCTCCTACAAACCTGTATTCATCACTAAATTCAGGGTAAGGATATATCAAAACATTTACGTAATGCGGCGGTAATTCATCTTCAACGCTTATCCATTTACTCATTGTTATTTACTCCTTTGTTTTAAATATAGTTAGATTGGCAGTGTAGAGGTAATCTGTATACAGAGGTCTAACTAAGGAATCGAACCTTAACCAATATCACCAGAGACTAGTGTAGTGATATATCGGCAAACCTGCTTAAACCTTGTATACAGACTATAGAAGCTTTGAAAGGGGTGTGCCTGCCCTTGCTAATGGGTGTATAACTCTTAACCTTAATCATATGATAAATTAGTTATACATAAATTATCATTTACGGTTATTCTCGGTTAGCTTCCGATATTCAGACACAAAAAAAGGCTTATAGTTCAGCCCTAGGTAATCGGGGCGGTATAGGTACTTGTGAGAAGTCATCCCACGAATACAAAGACCTGAACTATAAACCCTATTACCTACACCATTTACAAAACAGCTTCTCACAACTGCGTTTACATTTACATTATAATCTATTTGTTATTTGTTGCAACATGTTTTTCTTTGACTTCATCAATAACCAAGTTAAGCTCGCACTCAAAAATAGACGCAGCATCTTTACAATCAAATCCCTCTACAATTATGTACTTTTCATTGATTGAAAAGTAATCATAGTCATTACCATCCATAAATTTGCGAAGCGCATTATGTATCTCGCTTGCTGCACTTTCTTTGCCAAAACGAATTATTATGTAAAAAATATTTTCTTGATATACCGTCATGTTTATAACTCCTATTTAATTAATTCTATTTTATTCTCAGCATTAAGAACGCCTTTATTAACCTGCTCTTTCCAATAATCATCACAAGTTGCCATCTTGGCTATCACAGATAATTCGCCGCATAACTTCATAGCGCCCCTATAGCTGCCATCGTATTCAGAGATAAACTTCTGAGCCATTTGCGACATGCCTTCACGACCTAACTTATCACCAACTTCTCTTAATTCTTTTATTTTAATCATGTTTATAACTCCTATTTAACTCTGTTTTTTATAATCCTGTTAAGCCTGTTCTCTAACTTAGTCTTGCTTCTTTCTTTTGCGTTAGAGCAGCGCTCGCTTATTTCTTTGTCAATCTCTGTTGTTATACTTTCGCTAGGTAATAACTTTTGATTTCTTACTGGAAGCTTTCCTTTTCTTTTTAGCTCAAGCTTCATTTTAAAAGTCTTGTTAAATAAATCCCTCGCCTTTTTATCATCTAATACATTTTTGCACTGATAGCTAACTGCTTGCCTAGTAAAGTATTCAACATCGTCTAACGCTGGCTTACGGTTAATCATTCTGTTGTAAGCTTCTGTGGTATCAAAGTCTAAGCACAGGCTTAAAAACTCAGGCAATGAAGGAGGCCATCTTAATCTTTCGGATACAACCCGACTAACACCGCGCTTTAAGTGATTACTCGTAATCGATGAAAGTTCCTGAATCCACATGCTCGATGGTAACTCGCCTCTCTCCCTCGTCCACTGCTCGCCCCATATGTCCGTCATTTGCTCCCACAGCCAATCCGCATTCATTTGGCTGCCTGTATTTTTCGTCGTTTCTTTGCCTTGCTCTTTCGTGAGCTGAAAGTTTTTGACCATGTTCTTTAATTGATCCATTATTGACCCCTTTCATCTTTGCTTGTAGTTGTGGAAACTTTTGCCTTAACTTTGTCGCGCTTAAAATATTAACTGACCAGAAGCTATCTTGATTAGCCCATGTAAATACCTCTGAAATATCATTGTGCGTCAACTTGTCAGATTCCCTCATCAATCTAACGGTGTTTGCCCAGCTTTCAAAATTAGGCTTCTTGCTTGATGGAGCCACTTGCTTAACTAAACTATAAATCCATTCCGCACATTGGTAATCAACATCTGTAAAATTAAACCTCTTTCGTTGAGGCTCTGACTCAACTAAGTCTCTATTATTTACATTCTTCTCATTCTTTACATTCTTGTTTGTTGCCCCTTGTTTGCCCTCTGTTTGCCCTTGGTTTGCCGTTTCGTTTGTCTCCTCTTGGTATAAATCATAGTTAACCATAGTAAAAACAGTGTGTTGCGCGGTGCTATGGCTTGCCACTTCGTTTGTCGATTTTAGTCTTTTTATTGCGGTGCGAATATTCTTAATTGTTAGGTTTGTTTCCTTTGATAGAGCTGAAATTGACGTCAATCTCTGCCCTCTTTTTATGTCTATACCGCGCCATTTTTTATCCTTATGATTGGCAACAACAAGCAAATGCAAAAACACTCTGGTTGTGTTTACATCGCTGTACCATTCCCATTCAGTTATTTTTCTGTGGAGTTTAACCCAGCCTGAACTCATGTTATTATTACCTCGTTAATATCTATTGCGCTTTGCTGACGGGCTGGCGCATTTTTTAGCAGACTGTAAACTTTGAGTTGTTCAACTCGTTCTTTACAAGCTTAGCAACAGCGTCAAGTGTCATAAATTTCCTAACACCGCCTCTAGCTAATTCTAAAGCGCAATCAAGCTTATTTGGCTTGTCTTTGTGTTCTTCTTTCAGGGCAAATAAAACCCATCCATCACCGTAATCTGTAGCCATAAGAGTGCCTACGGCATCGTATTCAACTAACTTTTTTAACTCTTGTAATTGCATTTTGTAACCCCTTGTTTAAATAACTAAGCGAACAATAGCGCATATTAAATAATACGTCAATACATTTTTATTTAAACAAAATTGCATTGTTGTGTTGACACCATAAAACCTAATTGCTAAAGTTACCTCAACTTAACGCAAACAAGGAATTGAACAATGACAGAGTTTGAAAAAATAAACCAAATAGCAATAGATAATAATTTACCTTTTGCATATGAGCCTGACGTTATTGAGCAAAAAAATGAAGATGAGCTTATTGCTGTGGTAGCTAAAGTTAACCCTATTAGATATGAATTTGAATTTTAACAAGGATAATAAACAATGAATGATTTAAATATAGAAGAGTACGAGAAAGTTAAACCTAAATGCTATTTTGTCAGGTATAAATCAATGATATCGGCAGGTTATAATATTTTTACAGAGCAAAGATGTGTTTCATTCCTTACCATGTCTGAGGCGGAGGATTACGCAAAAAAGATAAGGTATGCGCGTAGTTTTTTAGGGGATGAGTTGAAAGGTACCTATTACATAGTTGAGGTAGGAAGTTTTGATGAGCAATTCAATCAACAAGGATAATAAACAATGAAAGTATTATTTATAAAGGAAGATGGCAAAAATGCAATTAAGGAATTTAAACAGGTGCCGTCTGTAGGTGAATGGGTACAGGTTTTTGATGATAACTTTATTTATAAGGTTATTGGTGTTTTGTGGAATCCTACCGAATTTAAAGATAATAATATTGATGCAGTTTTAACCTGTAGTTTTTATACAATTCAATCAATATTATTATCCAACCAACAAGGATAATAAAAATGAATCAAGCAAGAGAAATAATTAAACAAAACAACAAAGAGCATGAGCGCTGTAATGCTGACGTTAAAAACGGTATTGATAGCGGCGCACGTTACACTTTAGATGTAAGGGAAGATGCGTCATTTAACTGGTCAGCAGGTAAGCGTTTAACAGAGCGAGGTAGTAAGAAATGACTTTAAATTATCACGGCTTTATGAAGATAAACCCTACTACAACTATCACTGATTCACTTGGTGCCAAGTATTGTAAAAAATCACTTGCCATTGCCAAGGGTAAAAACACAAGGGAAAAAATAAAAAACGTTATTTTAGTTAGCGAGGTAAGCACCGTAAAAAGTATCGCTGAGTGTTTAGGTATGAAAGAAAAAAGCTTATACCCGGTATTGTCTAGTATGGAAAAGGAAGGTGATATAAAAAAAGGCGAACCAGTTAAATTGGGTGCTACTGCGAAATCAAATACCTATATGTTAGTTGAGAAATAAAAATGAACGCACAAGAAATAAAAAGTGACACTTTAACTCTATTGCTGTGTAACCAAATACATAAAAACTTAGACGATAAAAGCAGGTCTATAAAAATAGCTAAATGTTGCAAAGTTATCAGAGATAGAACGAAAGACGATGTTTTATATAAGGCATGTCGTACTGTAATAAAAGCAAATAGCGACGGAAAATATAACAACGTAATACAAGCAATAAACAAAACACAAGAAAACTATTACAGAGAATACAAATGAGATTAGATTTTAACGCATTTAAAATGATTAAGCCCGATGGTGCAAAAGATGATTATATTTCTGGCCTTGATACTAAAAGCAATGTCGAGCGAGGTAAAATATATAGAAAACAAATATTATCACTTTTAGGTAACGGTAGTTTTATGCCGGCCAGTGATATAGCTAAAGAATTAAATATACCTAAAAGATCGGTATCGGCAATAATCCAAAGGCTTGTATTGTCTAGTAAAGTGGTAAAGGGTGACAAGGTTAACGGCTTAGCTCGTAAAAAAGCTTGCACATACGGAATAAATAAAGGTGATTTATGTTAAATTTTAATACTATTGATTCAATGTTTCAGATAGAAAAGAAAGCTAAAAGCTTGGCGCCTAAAAACATCAGCCAAGTTAAAAAAAGCAAGATTTACAAAGAAAAAATAATTTCATTTATAAGTGATAATGCCCTTTGTACAGTGCAGCAAATAGCAAGAGCTTTTGAGATTAGATCTTCAACCGTTCATAATATACTTGTTAGGCTAGAGGCTAGCGGAGATGTTGTTAGAAAAGGCGTTGTTCGTGGCGCTGGCACTAAATACGCTTATACTTTCGCGGTTAACGAGGATTGACTATGGATATAGAAAAGCTCTTTCATGATTGGCGTAACTCTGTTAAAGACGCTGCAAAAGCAAAAGCCGATGTTGTTTACTTGACTGAGTTTAGGAAGTCAAAGAAAGCAATACTAATACAAGAGGCAGCCGCAAAAGGACATAAAACAGGCCAAGAGCGCGAAGCATACGCATATAGCCATCAAGAGTATTTAGAGCTTTTATTAGGGCTTAGAGAAGCAACAGAGAAACACGAAGAGTTGCGAAACAGAATGGTGATAGCGCAAGAAAGAATTGGTATTTATAGGACACATGAAGCCAACAAGCGTAAAGAATTTAGCAACTACGGTAACTAACAATATAAATAAGGGGTAAATAATGAATAGAACTTGCAACTATTATTACAGAAAAAGCACAAATGAATGGGTATTCGTTTGTGATGGTATTGCAGAAAACACAAATTACACAATTAAATATTCGCACAAATATAAGTTTGTAGCTTTCTGCAAAATGATTATTAATCTAAAAAATGACATATCTAAATTATAACTAGCAATATAAATAAGGGGTAAACAATGAAATACCTATACAAAACATATTTAAAAGGTTTTGGCGTTGTTCTTGTGCTGGCTGCTTTAATGGCTGTTAGCGCTGTTAATTTTATTAGTGAGTATGGGGTTTATTAATGAAACAAGCAAACGCAAAGCAAAAGCAGTGGATGAAAGACATTACCGAATGGGCAGAGGATAATATACAACTGGTTTACGGTGTAAATTATTTCAACGCTAACATACAACGGCATCACGTATTAGGTCGCAGTGCAAAGCATAACAAGGTGGAAATAGGTCACTGGTTTGTATTACCTGTACCTTTCGAGCTGCATGATGTTAGTAGTAATCACCCTGAAAACGTGACGCACCGAAAGAAAGATTTTGTAAAACGCTTTGGCAATCAAAGAGATTTGTTTTTAATGATGGTTGAAGATATGCGTGACTGTGGCTACGAGTTACCCCCTACTGATGTATGCGAAGCTATAAGGATGACTAACGCATGATTTACTCAGACGCTCAGAGAGCCAAAAGCGAGAATAAAATACAATCTGAAGGCATAGCATACGCGAAGCAATTGGGTGTTGAAATAACGCGTACAAACGCCGGTAAGGTTAAAGTTCGCGGTGGGTGGATGCAATTAGCTTGTAAGGGCTGGCTTGATACAACAGGTTATAATAATAAAGGCCAGATTGTTATGATTGAGTTTAAAGATGTTAAGTCTTTTGAAAGCAAAAATAATGGCGCAAGCAAAGAACAGCTCGAGCGGATTAATGACGTTATTAGTAAAGGTGGCGTTGCTGGTATAGCTTGCTGCAATGAGCACATAAAAAAAATACTAGGCGCTTAATTCAATAAGCGCGCTAGGTTTTATTTACGCTGATTCATACCCAAGTATAAATTGAATGTATTCCTCTGCGGTTCCTTTGTGCCTGTATGGGTTATAGTCGATACTGTAACCTAGTTTTTTAATTTGTACGCCTTTTTTGTATGCTTCCATATTTACATCACCTTTATGTTATTTAATGAGACACTGCCGCCAGATGATACAATAAGAGCAACTCTTGCGGTTTTCGCTCCGTCTGGCGATCTTACCGCCGCCCTTGCCTTTTTCCAGTTGTCATACCCGTCGCTAACAAGCCTAGAATCTACAGCATTGTAAGCATCTATTGCTGAACCTATTTGGGTCCCAGTCCAGTCATAAAATATCACTTGCAAGGTGAACCTTGGTGTTGCGCTATTTCTTTTCAAGTTAAATTCTACAAGATAATCTCTTGATGGCTGAACTAAAAACGCCTCGCCAGATCCACCTGTAGGGGTTACTACAACTAATGTACCTGCGCCAGAATCCAACTTTATGCAAGCACTTGAATCGTTTGGCGTGTCAGATGTTGATCCATAAAAAGCCCCGTTAGCGCTAGAGCTTGACCATCCTGACTTAGTGGATAAATCTTGGCTGTTGCTCATTGATGCGCCTGTAGGGTCTGCGCTGTTAAAAATATTTGCACCTGTATTTAATAAGTAAGATGGCTCAGAAGAGTTTGAGTTATCTATTCTTAAATTATTAAAGCTCACATTGCCACCAGATATAAACTGTGCGCTAGCATCATCTAGGTCAAATTTCCAGTCAGTATACACACTATCAGTTACATCAATATTGTAGTCATAATTAGAGCCGCAATCAATTAATAGTGAGCTACTAAAATCCGCAACGCCATTCGGTCTTCTAATGTTTGTGTTATTTAAGTGCAATCTACCCTCTGCTAACGGGTCAACTTCAAAAGCGGTTATGTTTGCGTTACCTAAAAAGCCATTAGTTGTATTAGAAATAGATACATTTCCGGTCACATAATTTAACGTCCCCTGTTCCCAGATTGGCGAATCTATAGTTATCCCTTTCCCGTATATATTCCAGCCACCAGATGTCGATATTTGAAACTCATCACCAACCGAAGCAACGTCCCCTGCATCATTTCTAATATTGAATTTGTTGTTATCATCCCACCAAGAAGAAGATTCAAACTGTACAGCCGAAAATACACAACCAGAAAAAGTTATATAGCCATTTATAGCATTACCATAAAAGCACTGCTGAACCCCTCTGACTTTATAATTTTTTATAAATATCTCAGATTGCGGAAAACTTTGCTGAGCTGAGTCGCCTAAAAGGTTGCCGCTAACAATACCAGCTTTTATGTATTTTATATTAATACCATCAAAAAATAAAAATTGAGTTGGAGAGCTTGTGTTACTACTTGTGAATCTTAGTGCACATCCGTAATTTTGCTGATAACTTGGCGTTGCATTGTTTCCGTCAGACATAACTAGCATCTCGCCTGTTATTTTAGATGATCTATAGTCACGCATCAATACAACTTGATCTTTAGCGGTAGAGCTTACACCAAAAAAACCAGAATTAGGTTGAAAGTGTAAGTTATATCTACCAGAAATTGTTAAACTATCAATAGGAAAAACACCGCCAAAAACCTTCAAAGTACCTTGGTTTGATTGTAATCTTGTTTGTGCAGCATTAAAAACATCGTCGTTAGTGACAGCACCGTCTGGCGAATCTTGCGCAATCGCGCCAAGACTTCTAAAATCTATATTGTGAGACTCTAATAACTGCCATTGATTGCCGCTAGCATCATTTAGTAATGCATCACCTAACTGTGCAGGCGTTTGACTTGGTGCCTGACCTGTTACGCCGTTTTGCTTCCATTTTCCTGCGCCGCCGTCACCTGATGTTGTGAACCCGCATGTTTTTATTACATCATCTTGCGGGTATTTAACAGCAGAGTTAACAAGGTCACTTGTTGTAACTCTTGATATACCAACCCTGCGCCCACCTTGCGTGACACCGTCGCCAAGCACGATCTCGTTTGTATCAGTGTCCACTGTTATTTCCGCTAAAGCACCTGTAAAATTTGCATGCTCTAATGATGTGCCTCTTCTTTTCTGTACCTGTTTTGACATTATGCTATACTCCCGTAATCTGCTGTCGATGTTATAGTTTGATAAATATACCCGTAATCTTCGGATGTATCATCACCCGGAGTAATTGCCTTTATTGCTCTGTCAATGGCGTTCACCACTTGAAGCTGTGGCATAAATGATTGCGCTGTTGTTGCGTTGACGCCTTTTATCTGTCCGGTAGCTGTATCGCCTGTCCGGCTTAGTTTAGATTCTAACTCAAGGTTTAAATTACTTATTTCTTGGTTGTTTTCTTCAACCTCTATTTGTATCTCATCAACCCTATCGCTGAGCTTTCCTCTTTCCCTGCTGTTTTGCTGTACAGCCATTGTGAGTAAATCTAAACCCCGTTCATTTGCTTTGGCTGGGAATGGGCCGTACTCTTGGTATTCTATTAACTGGGTATCTGGTACTGTTCTATCAATTCGAACAATAACGCCAGAGTCAGGTGGGGTTATAAATACAGTATTACCCCCGTCATTTTCTCCGACGTCAGTAACGGAATATCCTGTCGCTTGAAGCACATCATCAAGGTATACTTTTAAATGCGATTCGCTATATATTAAAAAGTCATAAGCAAACGTAGTAACTGAGCCGTTACCCGTGTAGCTTATCGTGTTGTTTGTGTTTTCTACTGTCATGCTTATAGCCCTATATTGTATTTTTTAGTAGATTTCGTTTTCTTGATTTCATACTCTGCTTGTATGTCAAAATGCTTATCGAGTATGATCTCTCTTGCTGCCTGTTGAAACTTAGTTACAATTGCTTGTATTTTTTGAGCCTTACCACCATCTGGGCCACCTGTCCGCAAATCATAATCAGCCGACAATGGATGCTTACCAGTTACTAGGTCATTTAATGTGTCTTTTAATCCTTTGCCGCCTATATCAACCGGTGCTCCGTACTTGTTGACCTTCATTTCATTCCCTGCTAGCTTAACGTATTCTTCATAAGCTTTAGGGTATTTTTTAAGGTTTATGGATATACCTTTAAAGTTAACTTTTTTGTTTGGCTTGGATATGTACTTTTCTAGCTTGTTTAGCTCTTTATCTATTGGCTCTTGCTTCTTGTCGCTACTAACATAAACAGGGCTAAGCGCATCATAAAGGCCACCAATATCACTACGGTAACTTATAGGTCTACCCCATACGTCAGTGTTGTAAGGCAGATCTTTTGATAAACCTGGCGTTCTTCTGCGAATAGTTTGCGCCATGTCATAAGCTGTTCTAGCGTATGGGTCCATAGCCTTTTTTATTTCTGCTACACCTGTTGGAATTACTGATCCAGCAAGCCTGTTACCCCAGTTTTGACCATGTCTTTTTGGGTCGCTCATCATTTCAAAGAACCCTGAGACACCACTCATGTATTGCTGTGAGCCTACTTGATTAGCAACTGACATAATAGCCGCCATCCATGCCGATTCTGCTGCTTTGTCTTCGTCACCTATGTCTGATTCTTTTAGTATTTCAACCATATTTGAAGCTAGCATTATCGGTGTACTAAATGGCTCCATGCCCCTTACACCATAGTAACTAGTTGAACCGTCTTCGTTCTCAACTTTTATGCTGTTAGGTTGCCATCCTGTGCGCTTTAGCTGCTCTCTTTGCTTCCAATTGCTAGGCCCTTCGCCTGTAATTTGACCACTCATAGCTAAGTCAGCCATTGCTAACATGATAGCCGAACCTGTCGCAACTTTACTTAAAGCTATATCGGCTCTTGCGCCGCCTGCTGCGATATCCTCTCGCCACCTTTGAACCAGTGGCGCCAGTGGTGTTCTCTCGAAAGTATAGCGACCTATGTTGTATGGAGTCCTTACGAATGGCATTATTATCGTACCAATACCATAAGGCAAAGCGCCTGTCTTTTTGAAGAATTCCCATACAGGTGTGTCTTTTGGTTGCTCAGTAAATGCCACCTGTTTGGCTAATTGTCTGGCGTTATCCTTAACTGCTTCTTGCGGGCTATCAACTATTTCTTCAACTCTAGCGTTAAATTGATCGCTTGTTATTTTACCGTCAGCAACTTCATTGCTAGCTTGTCTTATAGCTTGTGCGTTTATCTCCATTCTATAAGCTGTAGTTGTGAATACTTCGTCCATCATCCCTAGCGCATGGGTTGGCGTCATAGTTACTGAATTTATAAAAGATAAACCTCGACCAAGCATAGACCCCTTTTGCACGTTCCACACTTCTGGGTCGAAAGCCCCAAGCATAGCTTCGTCAACCTTACCAGTACCCCAACCAGACTTACCCGTTGCCATGTATTTTCTTGCTGTGCCTATTTCCCCGCCAGCTTCTTCAATAGCTTTTTCAGCGCCTACAATATCGCCTTGCTCGCGTAGTTTTTTAGATTCTTTTAATACTCGCTTACCTTTGCTAGATGTTACAAATGTTTCTCTTGCGCCTCTAAATAAAGAGCTAACCATTGCCATGGCTTCACCTGCTGCCACGTTTTCACGCCCTAAAGCTTGACCTAACAAGTTAGCCCCTTTTCTTTCGTAAACCTGCTGAGCAATCGCAGAAGTAGCGCCAACAACGTTACGTAAATGAGTCTTAGGTCCTGATAACATAGAAAAGTAAAAAGCTTGTTTTATCGCGTCACCTGTTTTGGCCCATGCTGATTTTTCTATAAAAGCATCCATTTCTTTTATCATGCCTTGCGCTGCTAAGTCTGCAACGCGCTGCGCCATCATTTGAGCGCCTTTACTACCACCGCCCATTGATAGTATCTGTTCTACCTCGTCCATCTTCATATTGCCTGTGGGGATTCTCCACGACGCTAAAGCCCTGGCCGTTTCGGTTCTAGCCGCTATAACTTCTCGCTGCACTTGGTTATGTACTGCCGCCATCTTTTTAAATGCCATTAGGTTGGCTGGCGTAGGGTCTAATGCTGCTTGTTTAGATACATTGGCAAGGTTGTCAGCGCTTCTCGCCCATAACTCACGCGCTGCTACTGATTGCTCAGCGTTTAGTGGTTGCCCTTGTCTGCGGTTGCTCAATGTTTCCCATGCGTCAACACCTTCTGCATTAAGTTTCATTTGTTCAAAGCTTTGTTTACCTCTTCTAGCTTCGTCAATTTCTGGTTGCATCTTGTCAGCCATATCGCGCATTAAAGCTTTAACATCCTCTGGGCTATCAATCCTAGACCAATTAACAAATACTTCACCCTCATCAACATCAACATTAGGCCGGTTGATTAAATCTTCTGGCGATACATCAACTTCGGTCAAGTCTTTTGGTTTAGGTTCGAAGCCGTCAATAGCCGCCTGTATTTGTTCGGGTGTTATTTCTGGATCAAAAGATTCGCCCTGTTTAGAGCCAAAACCAGATTCAACAGCTGTTTCTTTAACTGCTTCTTTTTCTATTGCTTGCGCTTCTCGCTTGGCTATCCTTGCGTTGCGCAATACCTTTAAGCCTGTTAATAATCCATCAACAGCAACGCCTATGCCCAAACCTTCAACAGCGTTTTTGAATCTACCTTCTGCTGCGTTATCATCAGGCGAAGCTGCCAAGAATTCTGTTACGGGATTTTGTAATGCGGGTGAAGATTCAACAAGGTTAGATAGCCTTTCCTCTTGTGGATCAAATACAGTAAAGTCGGCTATTGCGCCTTGTAGCGCTGCTTTACCAATCTTACCCGCTGTGGTTGCAGGTTTTAAAGCTTGCATAGGTTTTAACTTGCCAGCACCAATAAAACCAGCTACAAACTGTGATATGCCACGAATTAACCCGCCTGTTACGCTGTCAGCTTTATCTGTGGTTGGTATTTGGATGTTATCTGTTTCGGATAACTCTTCACCGCTGACTAGTGATATGCCATCGTCATTTACTACAACGCCACCTAAATCGACAACGTTTTCATTAAGCCAGCCGCCCAGCTCTTTTGTTAAGTCTAATGTTTCGTTTACAGCATCAGCAATACCACCAATTGCCTGCAATGGCATTTCAACAATACCCTCGCCAACATCAGCTAAAAAGCCGCCGCTCTCATCTTCCTTTGCCGCTTCCTTTTCCGGTTCTTCTGTTACGGCTATGTTATCCCATGCCGCATCATCTTCCGCTTTACTTATCTCGTTTAATACTTGGCTGTACTCAGCATCAACAGTTAACCCTTCTTGATCAAGCGCTTCTGCTTCTAGCATCTGTTGCTCAAGTGGTGCTGCTTTCGCTTCTTCTGGTGTAATGCCAACAAGTAAAGCGCCGCCACCTACGCCGGCTATCTTGTTTGGATTTCTATACATCAACTCAGAAATAGAAAAATCCTTATTTCTTCCTTTGTTTTCAACAAAACCAAACCTCTTATAAAACTTTTTCAGCCTAGACTGAGATGTCGTTCCCTGATAATCATCTTTTAGCGCTGGCGTTAATTGAACTTGCTTGCCCTCTTTATCTGCGTAGCTAATTATTTGCTCCATAACATCAGATCCAACACCTTGTCCTCTAGCTTCTTTGTCAATAATTATAGAGTTTAGCTTTATATTTCCTTTTCTGTCCTCGTAAAGAGACAAGGTTTTTACCCCGTTTTGGCTTTTTATCTTATCCGATAAGTCATTTATATCTTTTTTTAATGGCTCATCCATAAGTAAGCTTTCACTACTTCTTTCAACACTGTTGGCAAACGCTGCACCTTGCTTTGTCAGGTCTTCGCTATGTTCAACTTTATCAAAATCCTTACGCGCTTTTTGCATAAGTTTTGACGCCTTCCCTTGTTTCTGTTTTTCTGGCAAAGTAAAAACGTTAGCTATTTTTGCTTTCTTCCCGTCCATACTCATAAGCTGCATAGCTGAAACAGCAACGCCATTTTCATACTCTACATACCTAGTAGAACCGTAAGGCGATGTAAATTTGCTAATACCATTCTTTTTAGCTCGGCCTTTTTCAGCGCCTATATTGACAGACTCACCGACATTAGATAATAAATCAAACATAGCATCTTGATTGGCCTCACCTTGATTAGGTTTGTAAATATCAGGATTACCGCTAGGCAAATCAACTTGATTGGATATCTCAGCAAGTGCGTCATCAGTAAAACCGTCGGCAGTTGCTTGCCCTGCTTTTGTTGCTTCGTCTGTAGAATCAGTTAAAGTCTTTATTAATTGGGTAAGCGGTTTAGGCATTATTGTTTACTCTCTAAGTATTTATTCCACATGATAATGTTTTGCTTTGCTTTTTCGTACTGCTGCTCGCTAATTTTACCACTTTTAAAGTCTTTTAGTAGCTTTGTTTTAGCTTCTGATATATCGGATACAGTTAAATCTATTCTTGTTTTTTTAATTCCATAAGGTAGTTTGCCAGATAAAACGACAGGGCTTTCTGTTATCTGGTACTGCGACCATATTTCCTCTACTTTTTTAATGGCGTCAACTGGGTCAGCGTCTTGGTTGTTGGCAAACCATTGATTAAAGTCAACAGTAGATTTCGCGTACCTTTCCCCAGCACCTTCTGGCGGGTTAAGCTCGTTGGTTCTTGATACATTCCTCAAATAGTTGGTTGCTTGTTTGTATGGAGTCGGCAACTCTCCCTTCTCCTCTGACTGTGCAAGACCAACTATTTTATTAAAATCACTTATAGTCAAATCTCTTTTTAATAAAGCGTTTTTTGCATCTGCTATCGCTTCTTGCGGACTTGTTTCAGCCAAACTGTAAAGTCTGCCGTACTCGTTAATATTTGTTGTTGGCTTTGATACTGTGCCGCTTGCTTCACCTAAAAAGTATTTATAATCAGCTTGAGATAAATTATCTCTATTACTTTGAACTTCATTCAAGGTAAGCTCATTTAACGCTTGTTTTTCAAATAAGTCTTTTGCTGTTGATTCTTCGATAGCCTTTTCTCTTTCGTCAGCTAATTTATCGAACTTTCTTTGCTGCGCTATATATGCCGCATCCTGCTCCGATGATTTTCTTGAGGCGTACTGAGTTAACTGTAAAATCTTTTGTACAGGCATATTTTTAGTATTGCTTGGCTCTTGCAGCATCTTTAATGCTTTCTCTGGGTCTGCGTCAGCAATGGAAGTTATTTTTATGTAGCCTATATCGTTTCTTACGGCGCGCTTTTTTTCTTGCTTTTCTACCTCTGTAAGCTGTGAGCTATCTATTGCCGCTATTGATAATTTTAAACTTTGCTCAGCTAGGTCAGGATTATTATAAACATTGCTAACTTCTGTGTTTATTAAGTCGTTAACTAAGCCCATAGAATAAGCTTTATTTAAATCTTGAGCCGTTCGTGTTATATAGCTGTAGTTTTTTGCTTTAAGGTCTGAAAATAAGCTCTGAGCTGCTTCTGTCTGGTATTCATCGCCCGCCACTTCATCAGCATAAGCTCTTGACGATTCCATGAATTTAATCATGCCCTGTTCGTATTCGTCGCCATTTTTCGATTCTTGTCTAAGTTGCCTATCCATCATGGCAAAGTCTTGCGTAAACTGATTGTTTTGCTCAATAGCAAATTCTCTAGCCTTATCTTGCTTGGCCTTGATATTTTGTTGCTCTATTTTATCAATAGCGCCGCCAATGGCTTGTCCTATTTGTGCAATGCTTTGTGCTTTTTGTGACTCGTATGCGGCGATGCTTGGCATCATAGCCAAACCTCTCACGCCTGTTCTTACTGCGCCTGGTAACTTCATTTAATTAGCCCTTTGGAGTAGGTGCGCCACTAAATATGCCGCTACTGTAAATTTGACCTGCACCGCTGAATAGGCTTGTAATCGCTTGGTTTTGTAGCTGCTTAACTTGTAGTTGACCACCCATTCTAGCCGATTTCACTTGCTGCTCACCGGACTTTTTAAGCCAAGCTAGCTGAGCCGAGTTTTCTTTTTTAGTGTCGGCAATAGCTAGCGCTCTTGAGCCTGTACTTTGGACTCCGCTAGCTGCGCTCATGGCACTCATTAACGACTCACTATCAATTATCTCGTTTTGAAGTCTACGTTGTTCTTCTGCGTTAGTCTCTTGCATAGCCTTTATATTCATAGCATTTATTTTTTTTTGCTTCTTTGCTGCGCTCATTGAGCTACCAAAGGAAAACAAAGAACCTGCACCACCTATTAACTCACCCCACATAATAACCCCTTAAAGCTTGTTTTGAGCCATTTTACCAAACAGCCCCGTAATTGTTAGTTTGTAAGGTAAAGATTGCGTTACCTTTATACTACCGTCATTGTAACCTAAATTGTTAACGACTACATCACCAGTTAAATTAGGTTGCCTGAATCCCATAGGCGTTTCAGGGTATCTAACTTTGACGCGCTTATCATTTATTAAAGGCACGGCGCTTTGATAAATTCTCGCTGTTATTTCATTAAAGCGTTTATTGAACCCCATGCTTGTACCTGCTTGTGAACCAAAATCTGGCTCAAGCGTAGTAATACTTATCGGCATTTCCAAGCCCACAACAGCTTTGTCTTCAAAGTAATTTAACACTCCGTCGCCGTTGCTGTCTAAAGTGATATTAGGGTGTTGCGCGTCATTTATCTTAACGATAACCTCTTGCCCTGCTAAGTGTGGCACGCTTATATTTTCGCTTGTTGTTTCAATTACTGAGTAACTATCCATGTAATCGCTACCAAGCTCCTCAACGTATGTAACAGCTTGACCGTTAATAACGCGTTGCACCGTCAATGTTAGAATACTAAAGCCCGCTTTTTCACTTACACTAATACCTAATACATTGGCTATTGAATGTTTATGCCATCCCATAGTATCTGTGTATGGATCGTAAGTACACCCAATCAAAGTACCATCATCTAATAAGCACCATATAATACTCTCAGGGTTGCGCGCATAAGCAATATTAATAATCTTTCTGTTTTGTGTTAGGTTTTCAGCGGTAAAACTAATCTCATTTGCTCGCCATTGGTTCTGGTCTTCTTGGTAGCGTATAGCTAAAAGTTTTCGCCCGTCACCTGAGATAAACATAACCATACTGCCGACAAGTGTACTGTTAACCGCGTCGCCACCCTCTGCGCTTTGTTGAGCAACAAAAATATCATCTGGCGTAATAATTCCCTGTGAGCCATTAACTATGAACTCACCGGCGTTAGTCCCTATGACTAAATTGTTGCCGCCTTCCATCCATCTAATACGGCCAGCTTTTGATAATGAAAACTCTAGTCCGTCATTAGCGTTTGTGCCTGTTGATAGATCTTCCAGCTCGTTATCTGCCGTTGTTTCATCATTTGATTTACTACCCCAAAATGTTTGAGGTTCAGATTGCACACCCGACCACCAACTACGACCTTGAAAGAATGTAAGCGTTGTTGGGTAATTACCTGGACCCCATGATGAAGGCTCGCCGCCAAAAGTAACCAAGTTAAAAGACCATTGGTTTAAATCTATATCATAATTAAGTTTATAAGGCGGTTTATCTTGGCAGACAAAATACATGCTGAATTCGTTTGGTGCCATTTCAACTTGCATTGTCCTTATATCGTCCTCATTCCATGTGTGGCTAAACTCTATAGCGCCGCTACTAGTTAAAGATGATGTTACGGATTTTAAAGAGCGCGAACCATAAACAGGCGTACCCGACGGTACTCCACCAGGGCTTATATCATTAATACAGGAAAAGGTAATCCAATAAGTTGTTAAGCCATTAGGGTTAAATGTTACTTCGGCATTGTTAACATTAATGAAACTTTGCTCAAGCAAATCACCAGCCCCAACAGTTGTACCTATACTGATTTTCATTGTTGCCGGTACTGCTGGCGTTATAGCTTCACTGACAAAACTAACAAGCCTATCTTCATTCTCTGTCCCTGCAGCAACTGTTACCTCTTGAGATACGCCCGCTGTCTCGCCATTTACAACTGGCTCAGGTGTTAATAGTGCTGCACCGCTTGACCATGTAACCGTTGACTTGCCACTTGTAAATAACCGCGTCCAGCCTGTTAAATCAATACTAAAGCTAGTATTTACCAAATCATCCTGAAACAAAGCACCAGAAGCGCCATTAACTATTAACCTGCCGTCTTCGGTTGCTATTGCTGTAAATGCTTCACCTGTAATGTTGTTTGGTATTAATTGGAAAGGGAATGGCCGCGCGTAGTTATCCCCTAAATCTTCCATGAATACTGTACCGTTTCTTGATTCCATAGGGCCATGTCTAGTAACAATCATGTTATCACTATCTTTAAGCCCTGAACGGTATTGCGGTAAATCACTGCGCGACCAAAAACGTGGCGATAATATTCCCGATGTAAAAGTTGTTTGTATAGGGTAAATATTCATTATCTAAGTCTAGCCCCTATTAGAATGTTAGAGCGCATGACTTTTGTGCGTCCGGTCATACCATCACTTGCCGCAGCTTCATCAACTAAGATTTTATACTCGTTAAGTAAATCTAATTTTAATTGCCTATTTGCTGATACAGGGATGGCTAGCCTTGAACCCAAGTTAGCGGCTAAAGCAGTTATAAATGAATCAGTAAAGCGGTTTGGGTCTTCTACCTTTTCAATGTACTTAACCCATACTTGTTCTTTAGTGTTAGCGCTAATATATTCGCCTTCTTGCTGCCACTGTAAGCCGTTATGAGTATAACGAGTATTTGTGTTACCTCGCTTATTGTTCCACACTTCAATAATGCGTGAACAATCGTCAGGTACTTTAAAAGATGCTTGAAAACCAAAAGCGGGTTCAACAGTGGCGGACTCGGCAACTTCAATACGCTTGGTTGCAAAATTCCAGTCGACAGCTTCTAAAACAAAACCCAAAGCATAAGGATAATGCAAGCGACATAATTCCGCGCCTGTTGAGTTTTCTAACGGATCAATAACAAAGTCACCGCCAACAAGGTTTAGCGCTAAATTCCAAATGTCAACGGTACTAGCCATTTATTAATCCTCTTTCTTTTATTTTGCTTTAGCTCTAGTTTTCTTTTTAGGTAAAAAAGCCTCGATAGCTTCAATCTTAATCTTTAAAGTTAAGCTAATTTCTTTGGCGTCTTTGCCTGCTTCATTCAGTTTTTTAATCTGGTTTTGGTCAAGCTTGTTAACGCCTGTTTTGAAGCCGTCTGCTTTTTGTTTTGATATAGGTTTCATTTATTACCCCTTAATTCTTTTTACGCAAATTTATGCCTAGGTTACAATCGTAAACCGTAATTGAAGCGGTATTCTCACTAGCAACCCAAACTGAGACTTTGTCGCCACTTTCCAAGCCGTTTAAAAAACCACCGCCTGAAATGTTGGTTCTGTCTTGCCCGTTACTGCCTCTCATACCTGTGGGTCGTTGACTAAAAATAATCTGACCATCTCTTTCAATACCAAAAATAAAACCGATATTATTTTGATTAGTATTGCAAGATACATCTAGCCAAGCGTGAGTGGAGTAGTAATCGCCATTTTGACCGATAATTATTTCACTGTTGGATATTGTCAAAGATCCACTTGCTTCAATCTCAACAAATCCGGTTATCTTTTCAAAACCTTTATAATCTCCACCCGTTAAAGGTTGCGGACTATCTGGTGGCGTTAAGTCTTCGTTACCTGTACCTGTTAAGCCGGATATAACCAAAGGAATAGTTGAACTACCTTGCTTTTGTGTATAACCAAGAGCAGCATAAGTATTCATTATTTCGTTGAACTCATCAATCATAAGTGCGCCATCAAGAATTGGCTGCAATGTTTCTGTTGATTGACTAGTTGGCGTTATGGAATTCGGGACGCCTTCTTTAGCTATTTGCGCATCAATACCCGCTTGCGCATCTGTTCTATTAGTCATAATTTTTAACCTTAAAAATAAAATAACCCAGCAATACGCTAGGTTATTTTTAATTATCTACGGTAAAGCTTGGCGTCCATTCTTAGCAACTCGCGGGGTTCGTTTCCCTGCTCTGTCACCGTCAGCGTCCAAAGCTTTACCTAAATAAGCCGTTGGTAAGCCTGCCGCTAAATCACTTGATTGTCCTTTAGCTGTGCCGTCTTCCATCCACCAAACCAAACCAGTTTTCAATGTGGTTGCTTCGATAGATACGTCTAACTCTGTTCTTACACCTACAATAGCCATGTTAACACCTCTTTAAGTTGGGGCCAAAGAGAAAGGCTGAGGACAAATCCCCCCAGCCCCGTAACACGATTAAGCGTCTGCTAATTTAAGGCGCACAATGTGTTCATCTTCAACACGTACAGCGCCCAAAGTTTGGAAGCCGTATACACGCCACATGAAAGACTTGCTTGGGTCTTCTGCAACACGAGTTGAAATGTCGCGGTTTAACTGCATGCCGATTGCTTTTTGTGTATAAGCTAAACAATCAACTTGATCTGCACCTGGAGATAACAAGCGAGTTGATACGATCCAATCATAACCTAAGAATTTAGGTAAGTAACCGTTGCGTAATGCCATAGCATCACCTTGGAAGTCTCCAGAGGTAACTTCAAGCAAAGTCATTAAAGCACGACGTTGGAATGGTGAGATAATTACGCACTTAGGCTCATCAGGGTCAATATCATTGTCATAGAACTTTTGATCCATTTCATTGATAAGGTCTAATGTAATCGCTGTGCTGTAGTCACCAACTTCTTGTGAAGCAGGGAACGTGTTTAAGTTACCGTCACCGTCTAAAGCGTCCGCTGTAGCTGCTGCAATAATTACATCATCTTTATTACGGTTTGAACCCCACGCGAGGTTTTGAGTTAAGCTTGAAAGTGGATCTACAAGCATTTGTACAATATCTTCTTGCTCAACAGTATCACCATTATCAAAGGTTTTAACTTGTGATACACGACGTGACCAAGGGGTGTCATTTTCAGGCGTTGCTGTACGTGCTGCGGTTTTCTCTGCAAAGTCAGTAGGACCGATACGTTCCCAATTATGAGCTGCACCATTAGAGGTTTTAGTTGTTACTGTACTTAGTAAGCGTGAAGGTTTTTGCTGTGCTAAAAAACGTACGTTATCTTCGAACGTTTCGATATATGCGTTATCAATTGTAATAGCCATTTGAGGCTCCTTAGTATAAAAAATAGTTTTGATTATTTCTCGGACTAAGTTTGTCTAGCTACCCGATACTTTTTAATATGGATAGCAGACCAATATGGCTACCTGCGTAATGGCAGTATAACGTATTTTTTTAATAAGTGTAAAGTAAAATAAACAAGGCAAAAAAAAGGTGCTCTATAAAGAACACCTAAAACCACAAGGATAAGTAAAAAACAATGAAATTACCGTTAAGAATAGTAACATACTTAACAGTTAAATCAACCGCTGCACCTCATCAAGTCGCGTATAACTGACAACAAGTAAGCTTCCTCAACCTCACAAGCCGCCTTGTCTTGAATAAAACCCGCTAATATTTCGTAGCAAATCTCACTTTCGTTCATGTACTTTAAGCCCCTTAGTAATCTTGCGTACCTCTGCGTTGAATCGTTCTCGCTCGGCTTCTTGCTCGTCATGGATGACTTGCGCGTCTTCCTTGGCTCTTTCATTTAGGCGCTTTTCCTTTTCAATAGAAAGTCTAGCCAAAATGATTCTAAGCTCACCCATACAGTTATTCAAATCAACATAACTCATAGAATGAATATCGACAGCCTGCGCAAAGTCTCTAACCTTTCTAGCTACCTTCATGCTGCTTTACCTGCTCTAAGTTTACGCAATCGCATAGCTTTGTCTTGTATTTCTTTATGGCGTGGGTGTGCTGTATTCCAGTATGGCCCGTCTCTGTTTTCCATAATTTCTGTTAACTGCGCGCTCGCTTCTGCTGGCGTCATAACTTGATTGCCACCATTATCAGCAACAGCATTAGAGCCTTCACCGCCGCCAATCTTTTGAGATAAAGCATGAAACCATTTAAGGGTCTGCCCGTCTACATTGCCAGCCTTAGCTAACTCGATAACACTTTCAGGTGCGCCAGTTGCTTCAAGCGCTGCTACTGCTTGGTTATTGTTTTGGTCAAATGCTGCGCCCCATTCTTTTTTAAGTGCGTCTCTGCTTTCTTGTTGTTGCGCTTGCTGTGTTTCGACTGCTGTAGCGTCCAACTGAGCAACCGACTTAACCAATGATTCAAATTGCTTGTTAGTCATGTCAGCATTCAAAGCAAGCTCTTTTAGATGGTCATAGCTACCTGTTACATCTTCTGGTATTGCATACCCGTTAGCATCGTCAGGTTTGCCCATGGCCTTAAACACGTTGGCGTAATCTTCCGGCGTTTCTGGCTTGTGCATTAGATTAGTTTTATTAATAATCTTTTGGTTAAAAGCCTCGATAGCTTCTTGACCTGCGTCTTCGCCTGGTATACGAATACTGTTACCGATATGTGATTGTGCATCAAGAAATTGTTTAGCTAGTGATCCAACATCTTTGACAGAATCAAAAGCTTTAGCGCCTCTGATATCTTCTGGCAAACTTGAGCGCCAATCATCGTTAGTATTAATATCCGCTTGTACTGCTGTTGCTTCGTTTGTTACGTTTTCTTCACTCATCATCAACCCTCAACAATTGACTAATATAAATAAATGCTTCACGCTTACCTAAATTGATATGCGTTTCGTTAGCATCGCCTTTCACAAAGATTTTATCAGGATTCAGCTCAGCCTGTAAATCTTGTAAAACCTTTTCACCGTTCGGTGTGTTAAATACCGCACGGTATAAACTCTTTAAGTCGTCAAAGTTATTCATTGCCGCCCTCTAATTCTTTTTGACCTTTACCAACTGCCTGCATAGCTTCGCCGCCCATCTTCATGTTTTCAGCTTCAAACTGTGCTTGCTGTTGTGCTGCTCGCTGCTCACGTAATGCTTGTACGTCTTCATCGCTATTTAAGTATGCCGCCGGTACATTCAAGTCATTACCTAAATTACGCGCCGCTTTATCTTGGTTGAATAGATCTAATACTTCCGGCTTAAACTGAGCAATACCACCCAATAGGCCTAAGTATCTTTCAACGTTCGCTATACCGTCCATTTTCTGACTACGCGATAACGAACCAACATAAGAAACATCTATATCGCCACCATTCTGCTTTAAGCTTTCGGGTAATTCTTTTAACTGACCACTTCTAAATAAGATATTTAACGTTCGGCTGATTAATGGATCAAGCAAGTCAGATTGTAAGCGGCCTAACGTTGGCCCTAAGGTTCTTTGCATTAACTCCATACGTGCCATTGTTTCTGTGGCTGTCATTGCTGGCGAGTCTTTAAGTTGTAGTTGATCCATATAAAAAGCTTTTTGGATAGACTGAACTAGGTCACTCTTTATTAGCTGGCCGACGTCAAACCTACCTGCTGACTCTAACGGCAGTAGCTTACTTGGGTCACGTACAATATTTAACCCTGCCGCCCTTAAATCTAAGTCACTTACAATATTATTCATAGTAGTAACCCATGATGGATCAATAGCCTTTTCAGCGCTACGCAATATCAACTCGACTAACTGGTTAAGCGTTAAAATATCGTTAAGCGCATTCATTGCAGGACTGTTACCCCACTTTGATTCGCTGGTCTTTCTCCATCTTGGCGCATAAGCTGGCATTTCATAATAACCACCCTCTTCACCTAATGTTTCACCACCTTCTTTCAATATATAACGGTACGCATAAGGACGCTTTTCAGGTGCTACTATTCCATCTACTTCGTCAATACCTTTACGTTTCCATATACAATAAACAACCTCAAGCCGGTCAGTTTTACCGCTAGCCTCTAAAGCATTAATCTTTTCGGGAACCTTATCCTCACCAAACTTACTGATAATTTGTGATGGCGTCCACATTAAACGGCGGTAAAAGGTAGATATGCCGCCCTTGTGGTCTTCTTCAAAATAAGCCTCTTTAATTGGTACGGCTGAGAATGTTAACTCTATGTTTTCGCCGGTCAGCTCATCACCTGTGAATTCTTCTAACACTACCGATGTACCATAGTTAACTAAATCTGTATAGCACTCGCCTACTTCTAAGTTGAAATTTGATTCTTGCAAGGCGTTGTAAATTCTGTCTGCGGTATCGTCTAACCAATCTTTTGCCTCCTGTGTTTGGTTTAGCTGGTCAACTCTAAATTGTAAACCAAACCACCTAAAAGCAGGTGAGGTTATAGAGCCATGAATACTGGCCGCCAGCGTTTGGGATGCGTTAATAGCTGTGCTGTCATATATTTCTCTTTTACGCCAATTCTGTTCATGCTCGCTTGTTTGGTTCTCAAAGAATTGACCGCGATATGGTGCAACAAACTTTTCTATAGTCTGCCATGTTGAATCAATAGTCTTTCGCTCGGCGGTTAAATGCTCAAGTCTTCTAATTATCTGCTCGTTTTTCATCCGTACGCCCTTTTAACTTTAATATTATTAACTGCTCTATTACCAATAGCAGTGGTTAAGTTTCTACGCCAAGCAATACTCATGTATCTAAAGCTGTCAGCAATATCACTAGCCCAGTCATGTAACGGGTTATCTTTAAAGCGCTGTAGCTTCTCGTCATACTCTTTACGATAACCTTGTAATCCGTCTATAAGCTTGCTTGTTTTAGTTTTATCAAACTTGGCTACTCGTATCATACCACGGGATGCGTTAATTCCATCCTCGCGTGATAAGTTAGGGCATATCTCAACGTAAAAGCCAAGCTCTGCCGCTTGGTCTGCTTTACTCTTACCGCTAAACTGTTCACGGTTAGCGCCATCATGCGGCCACCAATGTTCGTCATAATCATATGGTAGCTGTCTTAGTGTTTTTATCCATTCTGATATTGATATGTTACGACCAACAAGGAAGTCAATAATAACCGGGTTACCATCATCACCGCGCTGTGTGAATACAATAGACGTTTGGTCATTAATTCCAATATCCCAAAACGTTTGAACTCTTTTAAGTGGGTCATGCGGGTACTGCCCGAACCTATCAGACTGTTGTAAGTCTCTAAGCTCTGCCGTATAAAAAGCGCCTTCCATGCCGCCCTCCCACGAACAATAATACTCTTGCTGTATCTTTTCTTCACCCATACCCATTTCGCGCTCTTCTTCGATGTGCTCGGGGCGTATGACCGGTGAACCATCGGGGCGTTTAGTATCATCTATCGTTAGTGTTTGAGCAAACCATGTATCCATCTTATGTGCTGCATCAAATAACTTCTTGCCGTGATTGTTTCCGCGTGGCGTATAAATGAAAAAAGCCCATCCATCATTCTCATTTAAAATAGGCGATACGTAATCCCATGCTAGCGGGTTTGCAATAGAATACTCACTGAATATAATACCGATAGGATTAGAGCCAACCAAACTATCAAAGTTATCACTACCAACAACTTGATAGATTGAACCATTGTGCATCTCAATTGACATATCGCTTTCATTTTTCTTTTTACGCATCCATTCAGGAAAAGCCTGGTCAATCATGCGGCGACCATCCTTGTCAATCCCCTTCCATATAACTTTTCGACCTTGCGCCTGTGTCGGCAACATATGCCAAATAGTACCAACTCTTAACTGACTTGCTACTGCTGCAAAATTTAAACAAGTTGAATCTTTACCGCCTCTACGATGCCAAACACCCACACCACGTTTACGGTCTAAGCCACCTTTTAGCATGTAGTTAAGCATAGGCTGTTGATATTCTCTAGCTGCCCATGCGTTAGGTAAATTATGATCCACTCTTAATCCCTAGTGCTTCATGGTCAATATGTATATTAATATCTTGTACGTTGTCTTGCTCAACCTTATCAGTCCATTGAAACTGTTTAAGAGCAAATATCGCCCCTGTAGTGTTGCCGTTTTGCAGTAAAAACTCGTATTCAGACTCAATCAATGTACGTGCTTTTTTTATAATGTAAGAAAACTTTGGCCTTTCTTCATAGTCATACATTGACTGTCTTGAGCAAAAACCAAGATGCAACGCTAGACCAGTTATTGATATAAAAGGGATTTCTTGAGCCTCGCCGTTTTTGCGTAATATCTTAGTAGGTGGGTTAGCAAAGTATTGATCGATAGCTTCTTTCATCTTTTCGGGGTCGGTGTACTTTGCTGGCGCTCCACCTAGATTCTTTTTAGTCATAACTACCTCAACATAGTTAACTGTATTCCGCTGTAAATTCGCTTGTAAATACACCTGATTGTGGCGGCGTATTTGCGTAAAAGTCATTTAGCATATCATTCAAAGCGCCTGTGTATCCTAGCCCCTCAAGGTATGCGAATAGTGAATCGTTGTATGTTCCGTATGGATAACCTTGTAATTCTAAGTATTGTCGCCAGCAATCCATTAAACTATCTGCTGTTGCACCATTATCTTGTAACCATTCCAGTTCCATATCATTTAATGAAGCTGGTGTTACACCTGTACTTAAATAAAAGTTATACTTCTTGTCGTTTAAACTCATGGCTTAATCCCTAATAAGTAACCTAACGCGGTTATTACCATACCACCAACTATAATAAAAAGCTTGCCGCGTGTTTCGTGCCAATCCTTAGACTTAGATAATATTGGCTTAGCGTACTCTTGAAACTCTCTAGTTTCTTTCTTGAATTGATCGTTATGCTTGCGCTCACTTTCTACTGTAGCAATATGCTGATAAAAAAGTGTAAATGATTCGCTCATTTTATTAATAGATTCTTCCATTTTAGCAAGTGCTTTTTGCGTATTTTCGCGGTCTTCCCTAATCGCGTTTATTAGCTGTTGGATTTCAGACATAAAAGTCAACCGTTGTTTTTACATTTAATTATGATTTTATCATAGTATTGCAAAATTAACACTATTGACTGAGAAACGCACAAAAGCATCAGACATAAGCCCGATAAAGTTACTAATTCGCCGGTAAGGTACAAGCGCAGCAATAAGGAAACTATGAGCGTACAAAGCAAGAATTTCGATATTGTTGTAAACAAATGTCTTGCTCTCTCCATAAGCACCGCCAACCCCGTAAAAATATGCATCGTAAGCAAGTGTAATTGATAGTAAAAGCATTGTAACACACGCAAAAATTACAAACCTATTACAAGGCATTACAAAAACCGTATAGCTATAGATAGCAAAAGTTAACAAGTACAACTCTGCCTCACTAAGTGGATCAAAAAAACTTGCCTCAAATAAAATACAACTCATAAAAAAAGCCACTAGATAAGCAGCTTTTCTAATCATTAAAGATACAATGGTGTAAGCAACAAAAAACACAACTGTTTTATTTAGTGCTGCCGTAAGGTTTAGGCTTGCGCTGCTCTGTCCCAGTATTTGTGTTGATTTTATACTCGCTTGACTTATCGCCTGCGCCTGTTGTGTTATTGCTTGATTTGTTACGCTTTCGCTTATTAAATGCAACCATTCTAAAATACTCATTGTTGTTTAAAGTCCTTGTATAATAACACTATTCTAAAATAGTAACAATATTGTTACTTATGCTTATTCTTAAAAGCTGCATAAATACCGCCTGGGGCAACAGCGGCCATAGCTGCCATAGGATCATAACCTTGTTGTACCATATAGAAAGCTAAGCCGTAACCTAGATAGCCAGTTATTTGCCTACCCATTTTGTGCAATGCATCAACCCAAGGCACTGTTTTAGTTTGTAACTCTAACGTGTAACGCTCTTGCTTTAGTTTTTCAATGTTGCCGTTTATCTCGTTACGCTTATCAGGGTCTTCAATTGCCTCTGAAATTAAATCTGTTGTTTTGTCAAATAGCCCGAACCAACTCATTATTTACACTCCAATAAAATTCTGTTTTTTTCTATCTCGCAATTAGCACGTTCATGCTCTCTTGCATGTTCGCTAAAAGCCCTGCAATCATCAATACTAGCACCTGTAACTTCCTCTTTTGTTACTATGTGTGCACCGCCCCCACTTATAGCAGCGCTAGCCGCAGCAACCAAGATTAAATTTGTTGGCTTTTGCTCGTCACTCATTTAACACCATTTAACATATTATGAACCTGGCTTCTGCTGTTTCTTTTTTTTGTATCTATCCATTCAGTAGCTATGTTTTCAATTGACTTAACAGCGCCACCAGTAAAGAAACTTGCTAATTTAGATAACATAACTAATACCTCTATTTAATTTGAAAGTGTGGCATATCAGTGAAACCTTTCCATAATCCACCCCATTCTACATTATGACCAAGCATGGCAGAAGCTTGCAATATAGCCGCTGCAACTTGCGTTAAGTGATGCCTATTCCAGCTAGCTTTACCATCAACATACGCGTAAACATCAAAAGCCTTTCCTGTTTGGTGGTATGACTCCTTAGCATACCCGTCACATTTACTTAGTTTTTTATCAAACAATTCTTTTTGTCGTTCGGCAGTACGCAAACCACCATCAGCAGGAATGCCAAAATCAATATTACTAATACTTAGTGCTAGGTCGATTACTTTTACAAGTCTTTCGTCTACACCTTGAAGTCTTAACATTGATCGTCTACTTAATTTATACATCTTCTTAACCTTTAAGTGCTCTATGTTAGTTATTATTAATGGTAGTTCACCATCGCTAGTTGTTAGTTTTTTCAAGGCTTGCTTCTCTTTCATCTTCATGCTGATTAAGAGCCATGTATAAATACTCTGGTATTTCTACCCAGCTATGTCCATCATAGTCTTCTATAGACCAGTAATATTTACCATTATCAACCGTGACCTATAAACAGCCATAATAATTACCTACATCACCAATCTCTCTAGTTTCATCATTCATAATTAATTTACCTTATTTTATTGTATTTTGTTGCTTATTTTCTATTATGATTTCAGTTTCAAATGGCGGCTCAGAGCCTAGCGTTAACATATAGCCAAACCTTCGCATGAGATCATGTAGCTGGAATCTACTATAACCATTATCATCAACTTCTGGCCTTTTAAATTCTTCCATTTTAGGAAATTCTTTTTTTAGCTGTGCGTGTTGTCTTTCCATTTCATCAAGGCCAGTTCTTGTCAGTTTTACTTTCACGCACTCGTTAACATTAAATTCCATGCTTAATTTACCTTATTGTTTTGTATTGCGTAGCAGCCAAGTAA
>Ga0080013_1001345_pt1 | contig 32945 bp, 49 predicted proteins | sample ETNvirenome_6_85_FD_69236 | JGI IMG/M metagenome (GOLD analysis project Ga0080013, IMG submission 69236) | Marine viral communities from the Pacific Ocean - ETNP_6_85 (SPADES assembly) (version 2) | ecosystem: Environmental > Aquatic > Marine > Oceanic | place: Pacific Ocean | collected 2013-06-19
ATGGGGCCATTGGACGTGAGCAGAAGAAGGTCCTGCGTCAGGTGGCCAGACTGGAAGCTGACCAGGCCACCAAAATCATCAATAATGCTATAGGTTTTGACGCCATGAACATCACGCCAGAGCCTGAAACGCTACGGGCACTGGCTGATGACACACTGGTGGAAGGTGCAGTGGTGCAGGCATGGTGGAAGAAGAAGGGTGATGACACCAGAGAAATGTTTGCCAATGAAATGCGTGCTGGCTTATTCGCACAGGAAGACTTCAACAGTCTGATGCAGCGGGTAAGGGGTACCAGGGCCAATAGGTTCCAGGACGGCATCACAGGCATTCAGAGACGAAGCGCAGAACGCATTGTAAGAACGAGCGTGAACAGTGTGTCCAATAATGCCAGGGAACAGACCTTCAGTGAGAATGAAGACATCATGAAGGGAGTGCAGGCCCTGGCAACCCTGGACACCAGAACCAGTCCCATCTGTATGGCACGGGCGGGGTCAGCCTGGAACTTGAACACCAGGAAGGCCCTGCCTGAGTCACCCAGAAAAGAAGATTACCCTGGGCCACCACCATGGCACTGGCGCTGCAGGACGGTCATGAATCCTGTATTGAAATCCTATGAAGATTTGCTTGGGAGCCAGGGAAAGCAATTTGACAAGGCACTGGAAGACCTGGGACCAGGCACCAGGTCCAGTATGGATGGCCAAATCGCAGGGGACACCACATTCCATGACTGGTTTGAACGCCAGGGAGAAGGGCGCCAGAAGACCCTGCTGGGAGCAGGGCGCCTGAAGCTGTACCAGGGCGGGAAGCTGAAACTGAAGGACCTGGTTGACCAGCGTGGACATCCACTGACCATAGACCAACTGATTGACCTGGATGGTGGGGGCGGTGGGACAGGAAGCAGCGGTGGGGGTGGCGGTATTGACTTTGAAGCGGCCAGGGCTGCTGTCTTTGAGAGACACCCGAAATTGGCAGAACTTGGGGACAGCTTATACATGGAAACTGACATTGAAGCCAGTGGGGTGGCGTCTATACTGGAAGACATGGAACAGATAGATGCTAATATATTGAAGGCGCTAAAAGACAATAATATCCAGGTTTATATCGGCGAAGGCCCAGTGACTGGGATTGATGACATGGGCCACTTGAAGGGAGTCCAGCCCAGGGGGTGGCCACCTGGGTCAACATGGGACCAAGTGGGGGGATTGTTTAATCCACAGAATAACAGGGTAGTGGTGGGAACAGGAATGGTGGATGGGTCAAAAAGTACCATCCTTCATGAAATGGGGCATGCAGTTGACAGGTTATTGGACGACCTAAGTAATCGCAGGGTGGGATGGCTGGAAAGTGACCATATTAGACTATTCCCCAAACTTAACCAGTATTTACAGCAGGGCGGCCCTGGTGGGCGGGTGGGGATGGCTGAAATGTTTGCAGAAACATTTGCAGAATATCACCTGAAGTCTAAAAAGTGGTTCATAGATAAATATGACGCCGATTATGCGACCCATCTGAAGCACTACCTTGAAGGAATTGGTGCTCCTGTTGCCAGGCGCCAGGCGCCCTGGGTACCTGCAACCACCATAAAAGAAGTGCATGATAGAATGGGTAGAATTTTTACCAGGGGTGGCAGGTTGGGTGTGGAAGGTGACCTGGACACTATGAATGAAATCCTACATGGACTGGAAGACACCCTGGGGAAATATGGTGTGGCTATTAATGAATTGCAATACCAGAAGCGGGGGCAGAAGTCTATTGGTAGGGCAGGTGGACAGATGGGTGGGAAAGCAGGCACCATGTGGCTTCAAAAGACATTTGTAAAGCAAGGGAAGAAGAAACGGATAGAGCGGATGAAGGGTGAGCATGAAAAATGGGAGAGAATCCACAAAGACAACATTAGGCGGTCTGAGCAGGGTATTAAGGGAATGCGTGATGGGATAAAGGCTGGGAATATAAGGAATAGTGCTGCTGACCTGGCGAAGATGGAAGCAAGGCACAGAAAGCTGGAAGGGTTGCGGTATTGGATAGCAGCAGAAGAAGCCACGGGTGACCCATTATACGGAATAACAAAACATGAAGCCTACCACCTGCTTGACTATAGCCAAGGGTGGACAGTCAGCACAGAACTGATGAAACGGCTAAGGGCTGAAGTGCCAGAACATATTCTGGCGCAGTTTCCAGGGGAATATGGATCAAGTAGTGCCAGGGAAATGTTCACAGAACTGGGAACAGCCATTGACCTGGGGCTTGAAGTCCCAGAACAAATGAAAGCAGTTTTTCAGGATGTTGTGGGGGTATTTGAAAAATGAGTGCTACAACACAATGCGGGGTCTGTGTCTATTATGAAGGATTAATGACCTGTAAGGCTTTCCCAGACGGCATCCCACACCAGATCATGGCTGGGGAATTTGACCACAATAAACCATGGCCAGACAAGGGGAACAGGGCGGACAATGGTGTGACGTTCAAAGATGCAGAGAAGGCCACCAGGTGATTATCATTGACTGGTTATATAAAAATTGTATTATATAGCAGTGTATTTAAGGGGGACAGAGTGAAAGCGTACAGGCTAAATAATGGTAGTCTATTGGTTCCGAAAGTTGCAACAGATGGAGAAGTGCTAGGTGATGGGATGGTTGAAGTAGCGCCTGGGAGTCAGGAGTTTGAAGACTGGAAGGATGAAGCGGTAGATATTCCTGACGAATTCAGGCAATGAACAACACCCTGCCCATATCGGTCATTGTTCCCCTGGTGCGCAACACCCTATTCACCACGGTGGGTCTTCCTGCCCTGCAGGCCAATAATGTCTGTGAAGTCATTTGGGACACAGGCCCTGGGAATGCCAATGTGAGAAGGAACAGGGCAGCAGCGCAGGCCACGCAGCCCTTCCTGTTCTTCCATGATGATGACGTCATCCTGCTTCCCTATGCCCTGCGCAGGCTTCACAGCCTGCTTGACAGGTCCCCACCAGAAACCACCATGGCATATTGTGACTTTATGGTGGTCAATCACCCCACTATCACCAATCAAGTCAGGAGACCTGGCCCATGGGACGCTGAACGCCTGAAGAATGAAAACTATATAAGCATGATGTCCCTGGTCAAGACTGCTGTGTTCAGGGCTGTGGGTGGCATGGATGAAGACCTGGAACGATTCCAGGACTGGGACCTGTGGCTGAGACTCGCAGAACTGGGGCCTGGTGTGTATGTTCAATCGAAACGCCAGGAACCACTGTTCAGCGCCCTGTATGTAGGCGGGGGCATCACAATCAATGACTGGCAGCAGACGAAGGCAGCCAGGCAGTGCATCCTGGACAAACACCAGGAATGACACACCACAGTATTGCTTGCAGGCTGTTCTGGGCACAATAGAAGACCCCAGCCAGGTCTTATAATAGTATGGATTTGTGCTTGAGTATCCAAAAACAGGGAATGACCAATGGAGAAACCTGAAGTGGACATCATTATGCTGTCCCACAATCAGACTGACCTGACGGTCAAGTGCATTGAGACACTGGGCATGGCCACAGAAGATACCAGGTTCAGGCTGATATGGATTGACAATGGGAGTGAACACGCCCACAGGTTGGCGGTCCTGGACAAACTTAATGAACTGCAAATAAACTTCATTTGCCACATGAATGATGACAACTGGGGCTTCCCCAAGGCGGTCAACCTGGGGCTGGCGCTATCCACGGCGCCATATATGGTCCTATTGAATGATGATGTGGAATTCCGCCAGGTCTATCTGAACCCAGTGAAGCCACTGCCAACCATTAAGGGATATGAAGCCATGCCCACTGCGCCACCTGTCCCAAGGCAGAACCCTGCAGTGTTCGCCAGGATGGTTGAACATATCGAGCGCACAGGGGCACACCTGGCAGCCACTTTGTCCACGTCAGGATGGCAGAATCGCACCAGCCTGGCAGTGGAAAGTCTGGCCAGGGATGCAGAAGACGGCGCAGTGGTCCTGCCCAGGGACCACCACCCAGCGTTCTTCTGCACCATGCTGACCAGACACGCCATTCAGCATGTGGGGTATTTGTCAGAAGCCATGGGTGAAGGCTTCGGTGAAGATGATGACTACAATGAACGGATGGAAGACCTGGCCCTGAAGCGCCTGTTGTGTCTGGACTGTCACGTCATTCACCACCACAGGTCCACCTGGAAGGCATTGAAGACCACCACAGAAATTGCAGCCAGCCAGGCTGAGTCCATGAAGGTCCTGCAGAATAAGTATGGAAGACAGGTGTGGTGATGGTACTGTGTATGCTGTCCAGGGGCATAGGGCCACTGGCCCCAACCATTGAAGCCATGCAGCAGGCATTCAGGCACGGTTGGGGGTTTGAAGCCATCCTGGGTAAAAAACTGGTTGATGCCAAGAACCATGCGGTGCATATTGCAATAGATCGAAACCAAGACCTACTATTGATGGAAGATGACATCCACGTCCCTGGAAGGACCTGGGTGTCCTTCAGGGCGACCCTGGGGGTCAGTGATGCGATACTGGTGGCAGAAACCAAGACCAGGACGGGCAGGTCTAATATCTGGACAGGCCCAGAGTCTGGCAGGTTCCTGTTTTCTGGCAGCCACTTTGTCAGGATACCAGTTGACGTCCTGAAGCGCTTGAAGCAGCCAATATTCAGGTCCTGGAATTTTGCCAGGACAATAGACGGGGAAGACATGATTGACAGGGGGCCAGCGAAGCATGGCAACCATTCAGACGTCTTCTTTTGGTTCCACGCCATGAAACTGGAGCCAAAACCACAGGTGGCCATAGTTGGGGAATGTGACCACTTGAAGCACCCCTGGAACACAGGGGAAACCAGCCACGCTGACCCTTATGTGGCAGAATGTTATTAAATCACGCCAGGTGCGACACCTGGCAACCTTATCAGACAAGTCCTGGGCGCCCCAGGCAGGGTGCGACACCCTAAAGACGGGGGGATATTTAGAATGGCACTACCACTTGAAATTTCAGCGCTTGAAGATGTTGACGAATCCCTGCGAGAACACTATGAAGAAGCAGGGGACGGTTTCCGGTTATCAGGCATACCAGACACGTCCACCCTGGAAGGAACCCTGAAGAAGGAAAGGGATGCCAGGAAGGACCTGGAAAAGTCACTGAAGCAATTTGACGGGGTTGACCTGGAAGACTACCAGAAACTGTCAGCAGAAGCCAAGGCACGGGAGAACAAGAAGCTGCTGGATGCTGGGAAAGTGGATGAACTACTGGAACAGCAGAAGACCCAGTTGACTTCAACATGGGATAAAGAACGGGACACGCTGACAGTAGAGCGGGACACGCTGTCAGTCCAGGTCAAAGACCTTCTGGTGAACGATAAGCTGAAGGCTACGGCCCTGGGAATGTCTGCCCATGAAAGTGCCCTGGACGACATCATTAAACGGGCTGACGGCTGGACGATTCAGGAAGGCCAACCAGTCCTTCTGGACCAGGAGAATGCCCCAGTATTAAAGAACGGGGTCAGGATAACCATGGACCAGTGGGTGGAAGACTTGCAGGTGGTAGCGCCACATCTATTCAAACAATCAAATGGTGGTGGCGCCCAGCCTGGGTCTGGAAACGGACAAGGCGGTGGAACTGGTAGGAAGCGTTCTGATATGTCCATTGCACAGAAAACAGTGTACATAGAAGAACACGGCCAGGAAGCATATGGGAAGCTGCCCCAGTAAAACGGGAGCAGTTGAATCATGGCAATCGGAACCAGTGCAAATGTCCAGATAGAAAATGAATTTGTCCATGCTGGATGGACGGAAGTGGTAGCAGGCACCATTGACGGCTTCAACCAGGCATCCAATGGCGCCATCAGATTCATAACTGAAGATGCGGTGGGTGACTATCAACGGGAAGACTTCTTTGGGGAAATCGCCACCCTGGTGGAACACAGGGACCCAACAGCGGTGTCAGCCCAGACAGCGGTGCCACTGACTGAACTGCGTAAGTCGGCGGTAAGAGTCCCCAGGCGCCTGAAGCTGGTTCAGAACACCCTGGACAGTTTCAAGAAGCTGGGCATGTCGGAAAACGAATTTAACTTCGCACTTGGGCAGCAGTTGGCAGCTTCCAGCATGCAGAATATGTTGGACACGGCCATCCTGTGTCTGGACGCAGCGCTTGACGGCCAGACCACCCAGGAACATGACGCCACGGCGGGAACCATCAACATTGAAGACCTGGTTGATGGCCTGAACAAAATGGGTGACCAGTCCAGTGACATAATCCAGTGGATTATGCACAGCAAGGCTGCCCATGACCTGATGAAGGACCACATCACAAACGCCATAGACGGTCCTGCCAACATGGTCATCATGAACGGCAGCAACGCCAGCCTGGGGCGCCCCATTCTTCAGCGGGACGCCAGCGCTCTGTTCAGGGATGCGACCACGGACAACTACGTGACCCTGGGACTGACGGCCAATGCGGCGGTGGTTCAGCTTCTGTCACCCCCAAAAGTCCTGTCCAAACTGGTTGAAGGGCTGGACAATATCGTGATGTCCTACCAGGCAGAATGGGACTTCATGCTGTCCCTGCGTGGTTTCACCTGGGACGAAACAAACGGCGGTGCTGCTCCAACTGATGCTACCCTGTCCACCAGTACAAACTGGGACAAGATAGCCACAGACGCACAGAATCTTGCTGGGTGCCACATCATTTCATTGTAGGCTATAAGGAAGCGCACATGGCCTGCAGTGAATGATATGACGGGGAATGCAGGGGGTGTTCTGTGGTTTGCCCCCATTCCCCAGGGCACCCCTGCCCCCCGTCAATCCTATCCATAAGGAAGCGCACATGAAGGTCATTGTTTACAGAACCAACAGGGACCAGGACCAGGATTTTGAAGACGAAGTCAGACTTGAACTGGAAGCCCAATTCCCTGCTGCCAAGGTTAGGGTCTGTAACCCTAAATATTTCACTGAATCCACCATGGAAGCGGCTGACCTGGTTTATGTGAAGCCCGCTATTGTGTCGGTCAGGAATGCTTATGTGGCAGCAGGCATAGAAGTCAGGACAGATGGGGCCAATGCTGGCCCAGTGGTGATTCCCCTGTCCCCAGAACTGGATCCAGATGAAGAAGTGGTCTTATTTCAGGACCCATATGAAGAAGACATCAACAGGCTGGTGGCCAAGACCACCAAGGGCCTGAAGGACGCCCTGTCCAGGGTTTTTGACGTGGACCTGATACGGGCCACCATAGAAGCTGAGAAGGCAGGACGGGCCAGGAAGTCCTGCCTGGAAGTCTACGCAGCCAAACTGGCCACCCTGGGAGAATAGACCATGGCACTTGGTTCACAATACGCTGACCTGGACGCCACGGCAGGCGCAGCCAGCGCCAATTCTTATTGCACAGTGGCAGAAGCCGATGACTACCATGATGGCATGGTGTCCACACACAACACAGACTGGACTGGCGCAGCCACCGATGAACTTAAAGAAGATGCACTGATGTGGGCCACTTGGCTTCTGGATGCCTGGGTGACCTGGACGGGTGACAAGGCAGACGTCACATTCACGTCAGGAATCCCAGACCAGCCACTGGCATGGCCCAGGTCCAATGTGATAGGTCCAGAAGGTGAGCAGTGGAGCGCCACGGCCATTCCAGTGTGGCTGAAGATGGCCACGGCTGAACTGGCCAGAAATCTTTTAGCCAAAGACCTGACGAAGGAACCACTACGGGGAATCAACAGCCTGCAGGTGGGTTCCATCCAGATTGATTTTGACACCATGAAGTCCAAACGGGTCCTTCTTAAATCGGTCAAGGCATTCATTAGGAACTTCGGGACAGTGGAAGAATCCAAATTTGGGCGGTCAGTCGTAAGGGTGTAAAATGTCGATAGCCACAGACGTCCAGGATATTCTACAGGAAGTGTTTCAAGACACCCTGCAGGACACCAGCCTGACTACGGACACCAGGGACATCCTGCAGGAAATATTTAATGACACCCTGGTGGGTGAAGGCATAGCCCAGGTGATGACCTACCATTCTGTGGATGTGGGCCAGACCTATGACCCAGAATCAGGTGACTACACAGCAGACACGGGAAGCGCTGCGACATATACGGCCCCAGGATTAAACGGTATAACCCAGGTGATGACCTACCACAGCGCATATATTTGGGCCAATGAAACCTATGACCCAAAAACAGGCCAATATACGTCCAGCCCAGGTGACGGCGCCCTGTGGTTTAATGATGAAGACAACAGCCACTGGGTAGGATGGGGATTGTAGCATGGCAACAGTGAACACCACCACGGCCACCATCAATGCTGTCCTTCTCGCCAGGGGGTCTGTGGGCATATCTTCTGAGCAGCCAGAACCACCTGGTGGCAATGCGGACACTGAGAAACAGATTGTGATACCAGGAAATGAACTGACAGGTGCCAGCATCACACCCAAACTGGATGACTTCATTGTGGATGCTGACAGTAACACCTGGCTGGTCACGGGCATCAGCATTGACCCCATGAACGCAGCGTGGACCCTTCAGGTTAGGAAGGTATAGTGGCCAGCAAGAAGTCAGCGGCACTTGACATTGAAACCACCAAGTGGGTGGCCTGGGTCAACACGTTTGTGGCTAAGAATGCCCAGCTACAAAGCCAGGTGCTACGCAGAACAGCGTTTGAAGCGCTTGTCAGGATAACCAAAAGGACGAAGGTGGACACAGGCAGGGCCAGGGCTGGCTGGCTGGTGTCTTCTGGAACATTCAATGTCCCAGTGTCGATTCAGGGTAAAAACGTCACACAGGAGGCCATAGAGCATGGCAGGGCTGAAGGTGGCGTGAAGCAGGATGTGGCTGGGGACGTCAAGCAGGTGGTCATCAGCAACGGGGTCCCATACATAGTCCACCTGGAATATAGTGCAGACGGCGCCATGGTCAGGCCCACCCTGCGGGAATTGCATGAATCAAAACTGTTTACTGGACCCATAAAGGCTGCCATAATAGTTGCAGCAGGCAGGTCATTCTGATGGCCACTGACGATTTCAAAAACTTCAGGATTTCATTCTGGAACAGGGTACACGCCCAACTGGCAGGGTCCTATTCTGTGAAATACGAAGGGCTGGACTTTGATACTGATGCCCAGACCCAGTGGATGGAGCCAAACATCCTGAATGGGAACAGCTTGTCCAGGCGGGCCAGCACCAGGAATGAATCATGGCTGTGCCAGGTGGACATCTACAGTAAGACGGGACGCAACCAGGCCACGCCAGTGTCCATCTGGGACCTGGTGGGAGCGGTTAGGGATGCATTTGACCAGGTCACCTTCGCCCTGCAGGACTGGGATGGCACGGGTGACCCCACTGTTGGGTATGTCATTTGTGGGCCTATGGATGCCCAGCCACTACAGACAAATGATGACCACCTGATGCGGGTGGTGTGTACTTTCAATTGTCGCATCAATGCTTAATGGGGGCAGGACAGGGGTGCCACCCCAACACCACATGAGGTGACAAAATGGCAACTGATACAGTTAAGGCGTTTAAGGATGCGGTGTTGAAGATAAGTGATGCGGGTGGGTCAGCAGGCATGGACACCATCACAGTGGCCATGGGCGAAGGCGCCCTGTCCTGGACAGTCAACACACCCGTCAGAGTAAAGAAGAACCGTGGAACCCTGGACCATGCCCTGCTGGCTGAAGAAGAACCACTGGCCTGGTCCATTGATGCGGAATTCAGGGGCCTGCTGGGTGCCACGGGAACAGCTAATGCCAGCACCCTGTTATATGAAGCGCTACAGGGGCAGTCTTCGGCTTCTGACTGGAATAGTGATGAACCCAATAGTGATGTTCACGCAGTCATCATTGAACTGGTCGTCACAGACCCTGGGGACGCCACCACAGAAACCATCACCATTCCACGGGCCTTCTGTGAGTCCCTGGACTTCAACGAAGACACAGACGGTGATACACTGGCTGCATCTGGCAGGGCCATGGTGGTCAGGCCGACAGTAGCATAATCAACCAGGACCAGATAGGCTGGCCCTGAAAAACGGGGGGCATTATGAAATTGAAGGGGAACAATATTAGTCACCTGCGTGACTACGAAGACATGAAAATCAACCAGGACCTGACCCTACGGGTGTATGGTCTTCCCTGGGACTTTGATGACAGACTGCACAGATTTGTTCCTGTCCCAGAAGACCAGGGAGACATAAGGGCGGTTAGTGAATACGGGAACCTGAGAATGTCAGCCACACTGTGGGAATGTCTGGATCCAGAAGAAGTGGACTGGGAAACGGCGCCACCAGAGAAAGAAGGGAAGGCATCCATGCTGGCCTTCTACAGGTCCCTGTATCAAGAAATCGAAGCATTTATGACACCCCGGCAGGGTCTGGCAGTGGTCAGGAAAGCAGTGGAACTGTCTGTGGTAACAGCAGGTGACGTTGACAGCGCCAGGTCAGATTTTTTGGGGGACAGCCCTGTCCAGGATCAGGACCAGGGCTGACAGGGCTTTATGGGGAATATAGTATATGTGAGAAGCTACACATGGGGCATGAATCCAATGCCCCATGGGTGCAACGGCCCAAGCGTGAACGGGCCAGGTGGATAGCCAAGTCAGAGATTGACCAGCAGGTCCAGGCTTACTGGTCCCAACCAGACGAATTCCAGAAGCTGGTGCCAATGGGGCGCTGGCTGGATTTAACCCTGGCAGAACAGGACAGGGCTGAATCCTTCCTGAAACACAGGGATGCCCTGGCGAAGATGAAGATGGGGCTGGAAGACTGGATGGCGGTGCCGGAAGACCAACTGGCCAGGCGAATGAAGCAGGTCAACAGGGTCCAGAACATGCTGGACCAGTCAAGGGACTGAAATGGCCACGCTGACTGAAACACTGGACGCCAGACTGCGCCTGGACATGACCCATTTTAACAGGGGCATGATGGACGCTAAGAAATCTGTGAACACAGGCACATCACAAATGGAAGGGAGATTTGGGAGCTTAGCCAGGTCAGTAGGAAAGGCTGTGACTGCCATGGGTGGACTGGCAGTGGCAGGAATAGCAGCCAGACACATATTCAACGTCAACAGGGAAACACAGGCCTACATGGCCAGCCTGAAGACGGTGACGGGCAGCGCTGAGAATGCCACCCAGGCATTCCAGGGTATTAAAGACTTCGCCAGCAGTACCCCATTCCAGGTCAGCGAAATTACAGAAGCATTCATCAGGCTGAAGGGCCTGGGTCTTGACCCATCATCTGAAGCCCTTCGGAGCTATGGCGACACAGCCAGTGCCATGGGTTTGTCACTTTTACAGGTAGCGGAAGCTGTTTCAGACTCCATAACCGGAGAATTCGAACGGCTCAAAGCGATGGGCATACGGGCCAAGTCAGAAGGTGACAACGTCACATTCACCTTCCAGGGTGTGTCCAAAACAGTCAAAAAGAACGCTGAAGAAATAGAAGGCTATTTGCAGGAACTTGGCAGAACCAAGTTTGGCGGTGCCATGTCTGAACAAATGGAAACCATCAACGGCGCCCTGAGTAACACTAAGGACAATATAGATGAAATCGCCAGGATAATTGGGGAAGGTGGCCTGAACACCCAGATAGAAAACGCCATTAAACTGATGCGGGACTGGACTGGGGAACTGTCCAGGAATCCTGAAAAAGTGGCAGCCATCATAGACGGTGGGGTCACCCTGGCCAGGGTCCTGGGTGAAATGTGGGTGGCCACCAAGGCCATCACCCTGGGTCTGGCAGCTTATAGGTCAGCGGCGGCACTGGCTGCTGTGGCCACAGTGGGCTTCGGTACAGCGGTCAGGACACTGATGTCTTCTACGGGTATCGGTGCCCTGGGTGTGGCTGTGGGTCTTCTGGCTGAATTCCTGATCCCCTGGGAAGAATGGCTGGGTACAGCAGATGAAGTGGATGACCTGACTGACTCCGTCACTGAATTCCAGAATGCGATCAAGGAAGGCACCAAAGAAGAACGCCTGGCAGCCCTTGGCAGGCAAATAGACCTATTGGTTGACCGCAGGGATGCCTTCACGGCATTTGCCAAAGAAGGAAGGGCCAGCGCTGATTCAGTTAAGAAGATCAATGACCAGATAGATGTGCTACTTGGTAAGATGCTATCCATTCGGTTTGAAAAGCCCCAGTTAGAATTGCCAGAAGCGATTGAAGGCAGCCCACTGGGACCCATGGCACAGGAACTGTCTAATGTCAACGATTCCTGGGAGCGTGGGGCTAATTTAGCCAGGGGGCTTCTGGACACAGTCACCCTTCAGCATGAAAACATAGAAAGACAACGGGCTGCATCTGATGAAATCAAAGCCAACTTCGCAGCAACGAATTCTGAGTCAAGCAACACCAGCACAAATCTGAACCTGGGCGCCACTGCCATGAAGGCCATGAAGATAGCAGGTGATGGCCTGCAGACTGCCCTGGCTGCTGCGAAGAAAGACAGTGCCCAGATAGCCAGGGACATCACCAGGTCATTTCTTAATTTCGGGTTGAATAAAGTCTTGCCTGGAAGTGGGGACATTGCAGGGGGGTTTTTTGACCTTATCTTCAGCAGGCATGGCACATCCAGTATTAGGCCACCCAGAAAGGCCAGGGCAGGAATGCATGTGCCAACCTACCCTGGGGGTGGAGGGACACCTATAATTGCCCACAGCGGTGAAGCAGTGCTTACACAACGGGCAGTGAAGGCCATGGGGCGGGAGAATGTCACCAGGCTGAATAACAGTCCAGAGTCCTTCACAAACAATGGTGGCATCCAGGTGAGTATAGACGCCAGCGGAAGCGGTGACCCTGTGGCTGTGGCAGATGCGGTCAAGCGAGTCCTGCCAGGCGCCCTGCGTGATGCTATCAGAACCAGAAGGGTGGCATTGTAGTGGCTGACCCACTTATCACAAACGGCGTGACCACACTGAAATTCAGACCTGCTGACCTGGTGGTATTTGACGTTCCTGGTTGGCATAAGGACCAGATACTGCATGACAACAGCGCTGGCCTTCCCAGGATCCACACGGCAGGTGATGGAAGGAAGCGCATATTGTCAGTGGCACTGGACCTTGAACGGGCAGACAGGGGTGTCTATGCGGGATATGACAGCCTTCTGGAATTTTACAGGGCTGATAACAACACTGGCGTCAATGGCATGGCCCAGTCCTTCATGCTGACAGACGCAGACGGTGACAGCTTCCAGGTCAGATTCACTGCGCCACTTCGACTGCCTGAAGGGAAGCTGGACACCCAATTCCAGGCGGTCATCCAGCTTTACAATGAACACACCCTGCCCACAGATGAAGAAGCAGGCCCTGACCTGTGGGTGGCTGCCTACGACATGGACAACAATGGCGGTGACCTGACAGCCTGGACCACCACAGACCCTGTGGGTGACACGGGGGCTGAATGGGAAGACAAGTCTGGGAATGACCATGACGGCAGCCAGACGACTGCCGCAGACAGGCCACTGTATAAAACAGGCCTAATCAATGGGCGGCCTGCGGTGCATTTTGCAGACAGCACAGACTGGCTGGATGTGAATGGGTATGCGGCTGCAGACTTTACTGGCGCCGACCAGCCTATTACTGTATACGCTGTCGTCAATTTTCAGGGTCTGGCAGATGAGTATACCATTTTCAGTCTGTCCAATAGTACCACCGCAAACCGTATTATACGGCTAAAAAACAACTTCGCAGGGGCCAGACATCGTTTTACCTGGCAGCGGTATGATGGAACCACCAGCAAGACCGCTGAAAAGGATACCGACCTGGCCACCTTCACTAACTATATTGTCACGGTGGTAGACACTGGCACGCTGGCCACTGTGTACGTGAATGGCGCAGGCGATGCCACTGGCACTGATGTGAACGTGGGTTCCATTACACTGGATCAGGCCACATTGGGTGCGCACCGTGACGGCAGTGCGGCCACAGACAGCGACAACTTAAGCAATGGATATTTGGGCGAGCTGGCAGTATTTGCAGGCGCCCACAGCACACTTGAGCGCAGGCGTCAGGAATTGCGCCTGGCGGCCATGTGGGGAATACAGCTGGTAGCTTAATATGCTTACACTATCCACGGCTAATCAGGCCAACATTGAAGACAACACGCTGACGCCATCAGTCTGGGTGCGCCTGCCCAATGTGACGGGTGCCAAGTGGTCCAACCATGACCTGGACGGATATGAACCATTTCTGCATAAAATGGCACCCATAGTCAGGGAAGTGGACCCATACGGGGGCCTGGGCACTTTTGGGGGGTTCTGGTTTGAACTTCAGCGCCCACCAGGTGGTTTCCTGGTCACCAGGACCAAGATTGATTTTGAAGTGGTGGAAGTGGGTGTGAAGTATGGGTCAGATGCTGAGATTGTCAGGGGCACATTTCTGGTGGACAAGGTCAGCTATGCCAAGGGCATCCTTCGGGTGGACTGCATCAACCACACTGGCATCAAGGCCCACCAGTATCCACAGACACAGGTGAACGCCACAGAATATTCCACCTACAACATCCCTGCTGAGAATGACGGGAAATGGATACCTGCCACCTTTGGGGCGCCATACAGGCCCCTGGGGCGATTGGTGGACCACGGGATGGACAACAGGGCCAAGTGGACATTCAATGAAGCGGTGACGGGCCATGCAGCCATTGGAGCGCAGAACGGCCAGGGCTGGTGCCAGGCTGCTAAGGACTACCTGACTGTACTGGCAGGGGAAACAGCCACCACGGGTGTCACGGCTGGATATATCGAAACAACAGACAGCAGTAAAGAGCTATTTAGCACTGACATCATAAAACACCCATTGACTGCTGAATGGAAGGCAGGCAGAGGAACAGATGCAGAACTATCCATCAACCAGGACACCAGCGACTATGCTGAACTGGTCAACCCTGCTGCCACCAGTCCAGGTGGTAGTGACAACGGGGACCTGCTGCGCCTACGCCTGCCAGACTTTCCCTACCCCCATGGTTACCATTCCCATTCCACCTATTTCATAGGTAAAATTGAACGGTTCAGTGGACTGAACCAGGGTGGCAGAACCCTTGAACATTTTGACTATGGGGTGGAAATAGTAGATGGCACCCAGACACCAGACGCAGCTTTACGCCCCATCATCACGGGCGCTGACACAGACTTCAACAATGTGGACGGCGCTGATTCTGAAACAGATATTGGGTGGATTCCAACACCATACCAGGAAGCCTGGTCTGATGATAATGACAAGGGAAACCTGATCTTCTCCACCAGCAGGCTGGGTGGCAGGTATATGAACATTCTGTGCTGGGAAGAAGAAGCTGCAGGGGCGCCTGATGACAGCCAGTGGTTCAAAATCTACTATGCGGCCATTGGGGTGCAGGTGTGGGTCCCCACCAAAGAAGCCAATTACCACGGTGACCTGGTAGGATTTGATGATGATGGGAGCGGCACATATACGGGAAGCGCCAACAGCCTGATTGAAACACCCTGTGATTTGCTCTATTTTCTTCTGGTGGAACTGTGGGGCCAGAGCATGAACATTGCGGCGGTGACGGCTGCCAGGACTGCCTATGGGTCATATATCCTGGGTGGCCAGCTTCTGGATCCTATCCCTGCCGAAAAACTACTGGATGAACTGGCCAGGAATGGCAAGTCTTATCTATTCATTGACGCCAATGGGGACTGGAAGCATGTTGTGTGGGAGATTCCAGGGGCCACGCCAGACAAGACTTTTGACCAGAACCACGGGGACTTCAGGACTGGTGGTGGTCTGGAAGTGTCCCTGGACCACAGTGTGTCAGACGAATTATACAATCAATTCCACATCCTTTATGAATGGGATGAAGGGCTGGGGAAATACAACAAAACTGAATCTGTGGATGAATCGAGCGCAGCAGCAGACGGCGGGACCTGGCTGACGAACAGCCAGTCCAACTGGAATATCACCAGGAAGCTGACAGTGGAACTTCCCTGGGTGGTAGATGATGACACTGCTGACAGTTATAGAATTTTTCTAATTTACAAACACGCTGACAGGAAGCGCATTGTGACGGCCCACATGGGGTTCAACGCACTGGAAATGGAACTGGCAGACACTGTCAGATTCAGCCATACAGACCTGGATGAAACGGCCAATGGGGGCAGTGACGGCCATGACTACAACATTGTGAGCATAGAAGAAGACCTGATGGCTGGCACCATAACACTGGTGGGCTTCCAGGCTGACCTTCCTTATACTGCATTGACTGACCCAACCTAAAGGACCAGCCCCATGGCAAATCTACCAGTAAAAGACCAAGCAGCAGCCACTAAATACCTGAAGACGTCTGGCGCAGGCACTGACGGTGACCCACATATCCCAGAACACCTGGAAACGAACAGCGCAGCCATCCTGACGGCCCTGCAGATCATTGACAACATAGTCAGTGGCAGTGAAGCCCAGGTGGATGTGGTGGCTTCCCTGCCTGCTGGAACCAATGCCATAGGTAAGCTGGCAGCCAATAGTGGTGTAGATATTGGTGACGTGGACGTCCTGTCCAGCGCACTGCCATCTGGTGCAGCCACTGAAGCCACCCTGGCTGCCCTGGAAGAAACCGTGGAACCCGTCAAGGCATCCACAGACATCACGGTGACAGCAGACCTGCAGGTGGCTGGGGAAGTGCTTTTTGACACCACAGCAGTGGCCCTGGCCAAGGCGGTCAGTGAAGTGGGTGAACTTATCAGCATCAACCTGGTCTTCCTGACGGACCAGGCATTTGACTTTGACCTGTATGTCCTGAACACGTCAACAACTATCGGGGCAGCAGGTGGCGCCCCAACAATCACTGCAGCCAACCTTCAGCCATTGATAGTGGCTGACTGGAAGGTCAAGTCTGGAGCATTCACAAATCCAGTCACTGGCCTTTACAGCGTGACCCTGCCATTGATGGGGCTGCCCTATGTGGCCAAGACGGCTGAACAGAACATCCACCTGGCTGCTGTTACCAGAAGCGCCACCACGCCCACAGACACCACTGTGAAGTCTACGGTTTTTGGTAAATAAGGGGAAGCACCATGGCAATGCAGAAGCAGGGAAGTGGACTGGTCAGGGGCTATGACCTGGACGGTATTATTGACACCCTGGGTGAAGACACAGACATCAGCAGTTTCACGGCGGGGGACCTTCTGAAGGCCAATGACGGCACCACCCTGGGGAAGCTGGCTATAGGGGCAGAAGGTGAAGTCCTGACGGTCAGTGGTGGCGTCCCTGCTTGGGTGGCTGCTGCTGGTGGGGGTAATTTTATTGCCAGTGATGGGACCACGGTGATAGGCGCAGGTGACGCAGTGGCCCTTGACCATGCAGATGGACCAGGTACCACCGTTTTGACATTAAATGCTGATGGTGATGGTGGGACTACTGATTCTGATGCCATCTTCAGGCTGAGAAATGTCAACGACTCTTACCCAGGGGACCTGTTCGCAATAGGGGCTGAGCACGTAGGCAGTTCAAGTTATAGTTACGGCTTCACAGAATACAGAGGGATCCACCAGGGCACTGGGGCAACCCTGGCCGCGATCCGGATCGGGCTAACCTCTGCAGCATTCAATCGACTTGAAATAACAGGCGCTAGTACCATAGACTTCAACGCCACTGTAATGGCATCTAATTATCAACTTGGCTCTGGGACAACTTTTACTGGGTACAATGAAGGACAAGGTGGTAGCAGTACTGGCACGGTTAGGATTTATTCTGGCTTTGGCGGCGGTGATGTAGCACTTGGCACAGCATCAGGCCCTGATGATATATGGAGCCTGGAGAACCACAAATTTAGCAGTACACTGGAGCAGGACGTCAATGACGCTGGTGTGGCTGCCAGATTCAATCAGCAGGGTGCTGGTGGCATTTTAGAAGTAGAAGACAATGGGACCACTGCATTTCTGGTGGATGCCAACGGCAGCACCAGGGCAGGGAAGGCATCCCTGGCCACCACGGCCACTGATGGGTTTTTATATATCCCATCCTGTGCAGGTGCGCCCACAGGGGTCCCATCAACAGTGACGGGAATGCTTCCCCTGGTAGTGGATGACACAAGCAACCAGTTGTATTTCTATGATGGCGCCAGTTGGGTGGCTGTCAATTAGGGAGAATAAGACCATGCCACAATATCAGAAGTTATCCCAGGGCGCCTATGGCACAGGGGGCAGCATAGCCTATAACCAGCCGGAAACGGTGGACATCAGGACCCAGGAACAGGTAGACCTGGGGGAACCTGAAATCCCTGAAATCAGATATTACTGCACAGCCAGTGTAAGCGTGGAAGTGGTATTTGACACTGGAAAGGAAATCCTGCGCCAGGCTGAACGGGTGCGCCTGGTGGGTGAAGACGGAAAGGACTACAAAACAGGATCCTGGACGGCTGAAGACATTGCCAAGGCAGTAGGTCAGGCGGTCCTGGACGCAGATACCCAGTTGAAGGATAATTGGGGAAACGGTGACCCTGTGAACCATGGCAGCGCCACCACTATAATTTCATAGGGGGCAGAAGGTGAAATTGGAAGCCAAGCCAGACTTTAGCAATGTGGTGATTATTCCCATGGATGACGCAGACCTGCGCACCATGAAGAAGGGCGCCATGGCCATAGGCAAGCTGCAATTAGAACTGGGGAAGGTTCAGGCCAGGATAGACGCTGAAACCATGAAACTGAGAGAAGCAGAAGACAGACTGAGACAGACCCACTGCCTGCATGGTCTGGACCAGATAAGCGTGGAACAGGAAGTGGCCATTAGATTTGAGAAGCCACCACCTGGGCGCCAAGCAGGCCCACCCAGGGAACAGTTGGCCACTGGATCAACCAATGGTGCAGTGGAAGACCCAGAACTGGGGAAGAAGAAATCATGAAGGACTACCTGGTCTTGGTGGTAGAAGACGACATGCCCCAGGCCCTGGTCATTAAGCGCCTGATAGAAAAGTCAGGTGCAGACCTGGTGTCTGTGGACATTGCGGATTCCCTGGAAGCAGCCAGGCGCCTGATGGCGGTGAAGGAATATGGGGCAGTGTCCCTGGACTTAGGACTTTCTGAGAGTACGGGCACCATGACGTTTCAGGCGATACGGGCCATATCCAGTGCATATATCGTGGTGTTTTCTGGCCAGGAGAAAGAACTACAGAAGGTTTCTGCATTGCATGATGAACGGGCTGTGGTTATTCGGAAGCCAGACAGTGTCAGCGCAGCCAGGCACATAGTGGACCAGGTGGCCACAGAATCAGTGGCAGGGGCTTTATTGTTTGGGGCTGCGGGATGACATGCGATGCAGGTGAAAGGCGGCCCAAAAAATCTGAGTCTGGGGAATTAATCAGCCAACTGGTTAATAGTTACGGCAAAGAAGTCAAAGACATGCAGAAGGCCCTGGCAGACGGGAAGACGGCCAGGGAATTAATGGAAGGCAGGCTGGCAGATTTGGAAGGCAGACTAAATGGCTTCCTGCGCCAGTGGGATGGGGACGGCGCCAACAGTGATGGATGGCGGGACCTGCTGCGCCAATTAGACGTGGACAGGAAGAAGGACCTGGAAGATGACTGGGCGAAGACCAGGGCCAGGCTGGAGCGCATAAAAGTCATCATGGACAAAGAAGGTGGAATGGATGCGATATACTACGCCAAAGAACTAAAGGGTGCCCAGACAAAAATGGTAGTGGACAGGATCAAATTTACCCTGGTGATGCTGGGCACTTTGGGTGGTGTCCTGACGGTCCTGGCTGCTCTGTATTCAGCGCTTGTTCCTGAGTAGGGTCACATGAAGACCACATTTTACGTCTTGGGCATCTTAGTGGTCAGGGCGGTCCTGGTGAAGGCTGGGTTGGAGATTTTACCCTGGGACGTCATCCAGCCACTTCTGCAACAGATTATAGGGGAAGTTGATGTGGGCCAAATGATAAACACTACCCTGGCTGGATACCTGGCAGGCTCGACACTGCACAGGCAGCCCAAGTATGCAGCCAAGGCAGTGGTCAACCAGCATCTTCCCAATGCGGTGGCCACCATCAGGAACCTGTGGCGCAGGAATTAGTCCTGCTGTGAGCAGAAACGACACACCAGGAATGCCAGGCGGTCTTCCATCATCACCCTTCCACATGTGGGGCACCTGGGCACCCCATGCCCAGATTCCATGTCCTCTAATATCCTGCGCAGCCCTTCCTTCTGCGATTCCAGACCCATTAATTGGGCAGGACTTCCCATACTATCATTTGACGGGTGGGCTTCTTCCAGTGCCTTCATTATGTCCAATATACGTTCAACTGTAATATTCACGGTGTGCCCTTCTTCCTGAATAAGTGAAGGCCCTGGGTGGTGTGGCGCTCTACCACTGTGGTTATCAAAACCAGGGAACGGTGCCCACCCAGGGCGCTTACTTATCTTTTTGGTGCCAGCAATGACATCATGTCTGGGACCTGAACACCAGCATTAATGAAGTCCACTTCCAGAAACATGGACGGGTTGATGGTTCCTGGGACTGTTTCCCTGAGTGCGTGGACACGGCCCAGTAGGGCGGCCAAGGTGTTTTTACTACCAACAACACCCCAGTGGCCACTTACCCAGCCAAGGTCTTTCCCAGGTGCCACGCAGCCCAGCAGGTCCTTCATGGTGTTCCCCGCATGCACTTTTATCAGGGAGCGCCCAGGCACTTCCAGGATGTGTAAGCATTCATAGCCACCCCTGTTGTAGGTATCAAGAACAATAGAATACCTGCCCTCTGGGATGCAGGATTCCCTGGGAAGGTTCAGCGCCCAGGGACGTTCTACTGTGTAGCATTCGAATTCTTCCATTTGCCAGCGCCCGAAGGTCCCCATTGGGGTATAGGCGAATCTTTCCAACCTGAATGTCAATTCGTCTTCTTTCATGACTACCCCTTCCTTCGTTTGTTCCCCAAGTGCCAACCGTCACAGACTTTGCACTTGTAGACGTCCAGCCCTGGTGATGAATTGCGCCTGGCATGCCTGGCGCTTCCCCTGGTTGGGAACCAGGCCTTGCGCCTGCAGCTTCGGTAGATAAAATCTTCATTTCTCTGGTAGGCGGTCCCTGTCGGTCCCCCTGTCACTTCCAGTGCCACCATGGTCCCAGGCATGGGCTGGTTGGTTTTTCTACTCTTAGCCTTCGCAATGGCCCCAGATGGGTCCTGGGCTGTATAGGTCCCCAATAATTCACTGGGGTGCCCTGGATGGCTTCCAAATACATCAAATTTAGGAATGGCGCCCATCCTTCCTGCCCAGTACCTTCTTCCTAAAAGCGCAGATGATACATTCACCACCCCTGTGCTTGGTCTTCCTTCTACAGACTCCACAGGGCCTGCGTTTCTTTTCTAAACGTTTCATGGCAGCATCCCCTTCCAGTGCATAACTTCCACGGCCAGCTTCATGGCCCGATAGTGAGCCACCCAGATGTGGCCCATGATATAGATGGCGGCAGTGACACACAGGGCATATGCTATCTGGTCAGGCATCCTGGCCAGTCTTCTGCGCCATTTATCCCTGGTGTATAGGTCTATCCTTCTGGCGTACTTCATAGGCACCCCTACAGATTCTGGCCAGGTCATCTGACCAATTCTGGCCACGGGCCTGCTGGAGGACCCAGACCACCACTTCAATGTCTGGGTGTCCTTCGGCACGGGCCTGTTGTAATATGGATTCAAGGTTCATCAGTCTGGCATCCCATCAGTGTCAACGGTTCCGTCTGTGGGCAGGTCCAATTCTTTAGGCGGTTCATCTTCCCACATGGCCTGGCTGAATTCTTCCTGCTCTTTGGCAGTCCATTCAGCGTCTTCAGCCATCTGCTTCAGGTCAGCTTCCATGGCCAGTGTTTCAGGGTCAGGCCCTGCCATGGCCTGGTTGAATTCTTCCTGTTCTGCCTGTGCCTTCTCGACATCAGCAGCCATCTGGTTCAGATCGGCTTCAAAGTCACGCAGGTCAGAGACAACACCTTTGGCCTGCTCTGTGTTTTCAATATCATCCACGCTGACCATGTCGTGAGCCTTCAGGACGTCCATGAAGCCATCTTCTGACCTGCCACGCAGCCCCTGCAGCCATGGCACAAACTTCTGGCCTTCTGCAGTCTTTATCCATGGCACAGGTTCAGGTGGTGGTGCCTGTTCGTCTGTGGGCTTCTCTGTGGACGCCACAGGGACATCTGGTGTCTGGGTGTTGACCACTTCAGCATGGACTTCCAGGACTTCCCCTGTTTCTTCGTCCACGCTGGCCCCCATTTCTTCTGGTGTGTAGATGCCAGCCAGAACATCGGCGAAGGTGGGACGGAAGGCGCCAGAGATACTACGCCACATCAGCATAGTGGCAGGCTGGCGTTTGTACTGGCTGCCCGTCTTATTAAGCAGGCCCATCCTGTCAGCGTCTTCAATCGTGAAGCAGAAGCTGAAGGGTTCCCTGTTCCTGCGTTTAACGGTACAGCATGCCTGCTGATCTGAGCGGTCCACCTTCCAGTTTTCTAATTGCCCTGTGCGTTCTGCCAGCGCCACCATAAGCTGTGGGCTAATAGTGGGTTTCCCCTGGATGACATTGATGGACCCAAAGGCTTCCATAGCCCCCAGTCCCAATTCCTGACCCTTCAGGATGATGGCCACGGCTGCTTCCTTCGTCCTGACGGACGGTGGGATCATCCCAGACTTGACCAGGGTGTCCCCAAGTGTCATCAACTGGTCCATCTGGCCCACTATGTCCAGGATGGACATCTGTGGCCTAATGGTGGGTGATTGCTGTCCCTCATGAATCTGCATGGTCATACTGTGCCCCCTGTGGTGTGATGGTGTCCTGTGAATATACAATTACTGTAGTGAACGTCAACCTGTTTCTTCTGGATCCCACCCGTCATCAATCGGGTCCACCTTGGCCACCCCGTAGACGTTCACAGGCAACGATCCATAGGTGTCCACGACTTCAATGGCTTCCTGTTTGGTTAGGCCATGGATGGCCACCAGGTCATCTGCTGTCAGTGACGGGTGGTGGACCACATCCATGGCTGCCTGCAGCCTGGCTGCTTTCTTTAACCTGATACGTGACATGGTGTGCCTTCCTTTATGTCCTGCCAGTGTTCGCCGTCAAGCAGGGCCTGGGCTGTGGTCACCACTGCGTCCCAGTGGGGCTGACAGATCAGGTGGACCCAGTTTTGACCATCCACGTCAATGCCCTGCCTGTTCAGCATGTTTTCAATGGCGCCAGCAATTATGTGTTTCTGCTCTGGCAGGGGTGCGAAGTGGCCACCATTGGCCAGGATCCGGACACGGTGGGCCTGATACACAATGGCCACCTGAATGGCTGCCTGCAGCCTGTCTGCTTTCTTTAACCTGATACGTGACATGGTGTTCCTTTCCTGAGAGTGATGGCCCGTTCAGTGCCTGGGCTGGTGCTGGCTGATTGAACTGTTAATGATGGCCCCAGAGTCATCCATCATAATCCACTGCTCCATAATCACTTCACTGCTGTCTGCTTTGGTGGTGACGTCCACCATGAAGACATGGGTGGCAGTACACCAGTTGGCAGCTTCTTGGTCCCCACCTTCTCTGGGTGGGAAGACGTCTGGGTCTCTGGGTGGACTCAATGTCATAGTGATGGTGTGGTCTGACATCAATGAATGTACGGTCTTCATCTGTGCGCTGTTCATGGCGTCTTCCCTTCTGTGGTGGTGTGAATGTCTGGGTGGACTTTGGACCACCCCTGTCCTTTAATGCCCCCGAAGGGGCACCCATCAGGATTATAGTGGCAATTCGGACGGGTTCAGGGCATCAACACGCAACTGACAGGCTTCTGTCCACTGCTTCTGCAGGTCAATCACAATGCGTTTCAAGGGGCTATGGACGCCACTACCACCCTCCATGTCATTTAAGGAGTCTTCGAAACCCTCATTGTTTTTGTGGTGGTCATCCAGTATGCGCCAGACCAATTCAGCTTCTTCAATAGTCCAGACGGGGGCCACGGGTGGGTCCTCTCTGACTTCCTGTTCTATTTGTGCCTTCATGGCCCTTGCGTCTTCTACGTCTGCCACGTTTGGGTTTCTGTGTTCTGTGCGGTTCATAGCGTCTTCCCTTCTGTGGTGGTGTGATTGTGTTCCACGATTTTCCACGCTTCAACTTCGGTAATCTCGTTCTTGGCAACTCGTTCCAGTATTTCAATAGGCATCCCATCGAGCGATTTTAACCCCACACATTTATGCAAGTCAAAATCATATCCAATGGCTTGACATCGGGTGCATTTATAGTGGTGTGCCATGGTTCTGTGCCCCTTCTGTGGTGGTGTGAATGTCTGGGTGGACTTTGGACCACCCCTGTCCTTTAATGCCCCCGAAGGGGCACCCATCAGGATTATAGTGGCAACGGTTTTTTGGTCACCCGTTCATTCCTGATGATGTCTTGACCTGCCCATGCCTTGAATTCGGTCACCCATTTATTTAATGACACCATATCTGGGAATGTGACACTGCATGTCACTTCCATGGTCTGGCCTACGATGTCAGCATCTTTTTCATAAGTGAGAAGGAAAAGCATTTTAAATCCTTTCTGTTGCGGTGAAGTGTTGGCCTGCTCTGTCCTACACCATGAAATATACAGATTCTGTAGGCACCGTCAAGGGGAAAAATACACCAGATACATTTTTTATTGCCATTTAATAGGCACCCCTATATATTGGGTGGTGTGGGAACATGGACACACTACATATAGGGAGCAGATGAAATGACACTGGGAGAAATCCGAAAAGACTTAGCAGCCATAGACCAGGACACACTGAAGGAACTGCAGGACCTGGTGTCTGAAGTGGAAGACATCAACGGCCCCAGACCCTGGGTGACGGAAGACAGGAATGTCAAGCTGGTTGACTGGTATAAGACACAGGACAGGGACAAGCTGGCCACGCATCTGGGCATAGGGCCAAACTACTTGTCCAACATCATCCATGGAAACGTGAAGCCTTCAGACCGCATTGTGTCTGCTCTGGCTGGCATGGTCAGGCGCTCCACGGGCTGCGCCATTGTGACGTTTCCTGACTACTAAACCAACACCTGGGGTGGTGGGATTCCCTCTGGACTGCGGGTGTGCCCCCTGCGGTCCCTGCCCTGCCACCCCATGGCTTACAATGGGGGTATTGTGCCAATTTCAAATGAACCACTACCAAAACACGCCAGGGACCTGTTCACAGCCATTAATGGTATCAAAGACAAGCACCAGGTGGTCAGGAAGCATAAGAAGGAAGCGCCTGTCAGGGCAGGACACCAGGGCAGACGCTGAAAAATTACGTGACAAGACCAGAAGCCTGGGGCATATTAAACGGAAACCTACCACAACACATCCATCACAGAAGAAGAAGGGGGCACAGTGATGATTCATGCATTCCACCATGGACTGGCAGTGGCCACTGGTGTGCCAGCAGCAGTCATCCACCAGGAAATCCTGCGTTGGTGTCAGTACAATCAGAAGGACGAAAACGAAGACCTGCGCCATAACGGTATATATTGGATGTACACCACCCACAGCAGGCTTCACAAGCACCTTCCATTCTACAGTATCAGCACAATTAAACGCTCCATGGCCACCCTTCTGGATGCAGGATTGATCCTGACACGGCCAAGGGGGCTGGATAATCCCAAGTCATTGTTATATCACGCCTTACCCCATGACACCAGCTTGGGTCAAAATGACACCACGAAAACTGAACCACCTGGTATCAAAACGACACCACTGAAGGGTCAAAATGAACCAGATGGTGGTGTCAAAATGAACTCACTGAACATAGGTAACAACATAGGTAAACAAGAAAAGCTGGCGGGTGCGCCTGCGCACGAAGAACAGGCTGAAGACGGTCGTACGCATTCCATGAAGCCCATGGGTGTGGTCATCAGGTTCTATGACAGGCTGGGGAAGGAACCAGAAGCCAGGTGGCTGGGGAAGGATGAACAGCGGGCTGCGTCACTGATGCTGGCAGGATTCAATCCAGACCAGATTGTGGGGGTTATAGACAAACGCAGGGACATTCAGGGAATGCACTACCTATCCCTGGACCTGATGCAGGAACTGTACCCACACCTTGAACTGGATCAGGGAGCACTGGACGCCACCAGGAAACAGTTGGCTTCCTATGACGAAGTGGAACCTGCAGAACCAGAAATGGCCATGGCTGCGATTCAGGACATAAAGGCGCAGTTGACACCTAATGACCAGCCTGAACCCGAAGAACTGACTGACAGGGAAGCGTCTGAACGATACGGAAACGGGAAGGACCTACCATGGTAACGTATGCGTCTTTTTTCTCTGGGATAGGCGGTTTTGACCTTGGCTTTGATAGGGCTGGAATGGAATGTAGCCTGCAGGTGGAAATGGATGACAGGGCACGGGGTATCTTGACCAGACACTGGCCAGATGTCCCAAAACTACAGGATGTGCGTGATGTCACAACCACAGATTTTGGAGCAGCAACAGTTGCAGTTGGGGGATTCCCCTGTCAAGACGTTTCACTTTCTGGAAAGCGCAAAGGCCTGGCTGGAGAACGGTCGGGAATGTGGTTTGAATTCCACCGAATTCTTCAACAAAATACACCAGACTGGGTGGTCATTGAGAACGTCCCTGGCTTATTATCAAGTAACGGGGGCAGGGACCTTGCCACCATCCTTCACGGGCTGGGGAAATGCGGGTATCTATGCGCCTGGCGAGTCCTTGACTCTCAATTCTTCGGAATCCCACAACGGCGGCGCAGGGTCTTCATTGTTGGGCATTTTGGAACAGGAAGTGCCGCCGAAGTACTTTTTGAGTCAGAAAGCATGTCGAGGGATTCTGACAAGGATAGAAAGAAGGGAAAGCAGGCCCCCACGCTTACTTCTTCAGGCGCTGGAATGTCAAGGTGCGGTGGCGGGGCAGGAGCAGAAGCAGGATTCTACGTGACAGTGGCACATGGCATCAATGAGCAAATAGACACGGGAGTCTGTCCCACAGTGAAGCCAGGGACACAATCAGTGGTGGCTGGGTCCATGGTCACATATTCCACGCCTGCCATCGGTATAGTGAAGGAAGATGATGTGGCAATGACCATGCAGGCAGCATCAGGTGGACGGGGTGAATCACAGAACCCCGCTTATGTGGTCCAGGCGCAGCCAATAACAGATGGCAGGGCCATTCCTGATGGTCACACCCTTGGCGTCAGAAGATTGACACCTGTGGAATGCTGCAGGCTTCAAGGGTTTCCAGATGACTGGAATGACGGCCAGCCAGACGGTCCCAGATATAAACAACTGGGGAATGCGGTGTCTGTGCCTGTGGCGCAGTGGATAGGCAGGCGCCTGGTGGCAGCACAGGTGAAGCTGGACCTGGAAGCCTTCCCTGCCCCAAGTGGAACCATTGGTGGCATGATGGATGATGCCACGATTGACATAGCCACCAATAGGGAAGGCTTGACGGGGTGATATGGTCAACAGTAGAACGTCTTTTCATGAAGGCAGCCCCCGTCAGCGCATATTATCAGAAGGCCATGATGATGTGGGCATGGCGGGTGAAGTGGCCTTCCTGGAATGGGCTGGGGAACTGGGATCCGGCCCGAACATCCACAAATTGACCCCTGGTGGTGACGGGGGCTGGGACGTGGTGACGCCAGTGGGAACAGTGGACGTGAAGACAGCCAGGCGTCCCTTCTACCTGTTCAGGGAATATGCCAGGGCGGTCCAGGCAGACATTATGGTCCTGGCGCACTACAGGGGTAAAGGTAAGCCTGTCAGGTTCATGGGATGGGAATGGTCCTTCGTCCTACTGGCCTGTCAGGTGAAAGAACACGGCCATGGCATAAAGAACCATCAACTGAAGCAGGACATGCTACAGCCCATGGCAAAATTGAAGCTATTGATGCAGGGCCTACCATTATGTGACAAGTGGGCAGACATTCACCAGGAATAGAAGGGGGACTGACATGGGTGGTATATTCAAATTTATTGGGAAGAACGCTGGGAAGGTCATTGGGACAGTCACGGGCCTGCCCATTGCGGGGGCTATAGGTGGCGCAGGTGTAGAAGCAGCGACAGAAGGAACGCCACCTGTGGACACGCTGGAAGGTGCAGTGGTGGGTCTGGTATTCGCCATCCTGACAGTGGTCAAGCAGTATAAGGCAGCGCAGAAACGGGGTGATGCCTGATGAAGAACAGCATGAACCCCCACAGGGTGGCCACTATAGGCGCCATCAATAAGCGAATACGTGCAGACTTAGCCACCCTGGCCACCTTTAAAGGCCTGAACTTCCCATCCATAAGTAGTGACGTCCAGGCCAGGGTAGATAGTGACCAGCAGGCAGTCAGGGACCTGGGCGGCACACCAGAAGTGGCGGTGACTTGATGGGATCCGGCAGAAATATGGGATGCCGTCAGAAGGTCTTGCGCCCAAGTGAAGTGCCTGAGAAGATGACAGCCAGGAAGAAGTTGAAGGTGCGCAGGGCCAAGCGAAGCGCTGAGAACCTGAAGATGAACATGAACAGGGGGCTGGGTCAGGCACTGCTGGCCATGGCTGGCTTCGGGGAAGGGTCTACTGATAAACCACGGGGTGACAAGTGAGATTCCAAAACCCCAGCACCACGCATGTTGGGCCACCTGGGGCACAACATCTTCCTGTCCAGGTGGAACCCACAGATCAGATGTACACAAATCGCCATGAACATTCGAGCAGGCAGGCGGGTGGGAAGATAAAGGCCACCTGTGAAGCAAGAATGGCCAGGTGGCAGGCCAGGGAGCAGGAACACAGGCTGGCAGCCATGCAGAAGCACAGAAGGCTTCCTGTGGGCACCAGCGCCTGTATCAGGTGTGGTGGCACTGGGGTCCAGGTGGAAGTCAGATACAATGACGATAAAGACAGGTTTAGGACTGGATTTATAACAGACTGTGAATGTAACACAACATGAATGGGGGCAGGGTATGGTAAAAATACCACCTGACGTCACCTGGTGGACCAACTACAGACTGGAAGGCCAGATGGCCAGCCTGTGGAGCGCACAGGGTAAAACACCATGAAAACAAATAAGCCCAAGAAGAAGGGCCTACGGTGTGGATCGAAGACCAGAGCGGGTGGGAAGTGCCAGCGGTTTGCCCTGCGAGACAAGAAACGCTGCAGGCTTCACGGTGGTCTGGCCAAGACGGGACCTGATGCCAATGCCTTCAAGCATGGCAGATATAGCAGGTTCAAGGGTGACTTCTTCCAGAAGGTTCAGGAAGCCAGGGAAGACCCTGACCTACTGAGTCTAAAGGATGAAATCCACCTGATTGACGCCCAGATGCAGGCCAGGCTGAATGACTTTAACCCACTAAATGCCACCCACGTTGACGCCCTGTCCCTGCTGATAGGCCAGCGTCTGGCTTTGGTTCAGTCAGAGCGGAAGCGCCAGGTAGAACTGGCAACACAGATGACCCATGAACAGGCAGCCACCATGGTGGCCATAGTAGTGGCTGCTGTGAAGGCCAACATAGATGACCCAAACACTATCCAGTCCATCATTACAGACCTGCGCAGACAGTTATCTGGCCCAGTTGATAGACCAACTGGAAATGGCGGGAACCCTGCCAAAGCCATCCCTGCGTGAGTACATAGAAGAAGCCTGGCCTGTCCTGGAACCTGGCACCACGTTTGTGCCTGGATTCCACATTGACGCCATTTGTGAACACCTGGAAGCGGTGTCTGTTGGCCAAATTCGTCAGCTTGTCATCAATATGCCACCCAGGCACATGAAATCCCTATTAGTGTCTGTGATGTGGCCCACATGGGACTGGACCAGGACCCCGTCTTCCAGATGGATATATGCTTCATATTCAGCAGACCTGTCCACCAGGGACAGCCTAAAGTGCAGGCGCCTGATACAGTCCAACTGGTACCAGAACAACTGGGGCAGCATGTTCAGGATGACGGGTGACCAGAACGCCAAGAAACGATTTGAAAACACTGCCACGGGCCACAGGCTGGCCACTTCTGTGGGTGGTATCGGTACAGGCGAAGGTGGGGACAGGGTGGTGGTGGATGACCCACATAATGTTCTGGAAACGGAAAGCCCTGTGAAGCGCCAAGCGGTCCTGGAATGGTGGGATGGCCAGATGTCCACCAGGCTGAATGACGCATCTACTGGGGCCTTCGTTATAGTCATGCAGCGCATTCATGAACGGGACTTGGCTGGACACGTCCTGGACAGGGAAGAATATGAACACCTGGTGCTGCCTGCAGAATATGAACCCACCACCATGGTGACCAGCCTGGGATGGGAAGACCCCAGGACCGAATCTGGGCAGCTATTATGGCCAGAAAAGATGCCCCAGGAAGCCCTAAATGCTCTGAAGGCCAAACTGGGCAGCCACAGGGCGGCAGGACAGCTTCAGCAGCGCCCTGTCCCCAAAGAAGGCGGGGACTTCAAGGCTGAATGGTTTGGGATTGTAGGGGCTGCGCCTGTGGCAGCGTCCAAAGTCAGACACTGGGACCTGGCAGCCACAGAACAGAAGGCCAATGAAGACCCTGACTGGACGGTGGGCTGCCTGATGTCCAGGGCGCCAAATGGCATTCACTACATAGAAGACGTCAGGCGGTTCAGGGGGTCACCCCATGAAGTGGAACAGACCATAAAACAAACGGCTGAACTGGATGGGAAGGGTGTGATGATAAGCCTGCCCCAGGACCCAGGCCAGGCGGGGAAAGCACAAGCTGCGTATTACGTGAAGGCCCTGGCAGGCTATACGGTCAGAACAGCGGTTGAAACGGGCAGTAAGGAAGTCAGGGCTGAACCCGTGGCTGCCCAGGCAGAAGCAGGAAACGTGAAACTGGTCAAGGGGCACTGGAATAAGGATTTTATAGACGAAGTCACATTCTTCCCATTTGGCGCCCATGATGACCTGGTGGACGGCATGTCTGGTGCCTTTACCAGGCTACTACAAAAGACTAAAATACGAAGGCCTGAAATAAGGGGGCTATAGAATGACCACTGAACACCCAGTAGGTGAAGAAGAACAGTATGACGCAGCGGCACTAATGCAGGCAGCACTATTGTATCTGTGCCAGGGGAAGACCACCACCACCATAGAACTGCCCATGGCGGTCCTGTGTGATGTGGTGGGGAAGGAAGACCTGGTGATGGGAGTTGCCAACAGGGAAGGCATAGACTTCCTGATCCTGGCCAGCCAGCCGAAAGGGAAGAAGATTTGACTGATTGACCTGGTGGGGGCAGCGTGATATATTTGAACCACACACACATCAAAGGACCAGAACCATGCCAGTCACCACCATTCATAATGATTATGAAAAACAGAAGACCAAGTGGAAGCGCTGCAGACATGCAGTGGAAGGGTCTGACGCCATTAAAGACGAAGCAGCCACCTATTTGCCTGTGCCATCTGGAATGACAGCGTCTAACCCTAAATATATGTCATATAAGACCAGGTCTAAATGGTTCCCTGCGACATCCAGGACACTGGAAGGACTGGAAGGTGAAGTCTTCAGGAATCCACCACGTATAGATGATGCAGATGCACTGGAAGACGCACTGAAGGACGTGACCCTGACGGGCCAGACATTCAACCAATACGCCAGGCAGGCCCTACAACACAGGTTGGTGGCTGGGAGATTCGGGACACTGGTGGAATGGTCAGATAAACTGCAGCGCCCGTATCTGATAGGGTACACAGCGGAAAACATCATTAATTGGCGCAGCATCACCACGGGTGAAGGCCAGAAGCTGACCATGGTGGTCCTTCAGGAACTGGTGGGCCAGGAACCGGAAGATGAATTCGACACCCAGCAGATTGTCCAGCTTCGGGCACTGACTATTGACCAGGCCAGTGGTGTCTATGTGTCCAGGATATACCAGACGAAGGAATTGATGGTGGACGGCACAAAATCAGTGGAACCCACCCTGGTGTCAGAATCGGTCCCCACAATGCGGGGTGAAGCCCTGACCAAAATACCCTTTATTTTTCACGGTGTTAGTGAGAATAGCAGCGCCATAGAGAAACCACCCATGCTGGACCTGGTGGACTTGAACATTGCAGACTTCAGGAACAGTGCCGACCTGGAACACGGGCGCCACTTTTGCGGCCTGCCGTTCTATTACATATTCGGTGCCACTGAACTGGAAGATGATGAAGCTGAACTGGAAATTGGAAGCAGTGCTGCATTCACGTCATCCAATGCAGACTGCAAGGCAGGCATTATTGAATTCAGTGGGCAGGGCCTGGGAGCATTGGAGAAGGCCAGGGAAGAAAACAGAACAGAAATGGCCCTGATGGGTGCCAGGTTGATGGAAGAAGCCAAGAAGACTGGGGAAACGGCTGAAGCGCTGGCCAGGCGCCAGAGCGGGAAGTTGTCTGTGCTTCAGGCCATGGTGGAAGTCCAGAATGAAGCCCATGAAGACGAATTGAACACCATGCTGATGTGGCTGGGGCAGACTGACGCAGACGCCACAGTGCATCTTAATAAAGATTTCACGGTATCGAAGCTGGAACCACAGGACCTTCAGGCCCTGGTGGCTTCATGGCAGGCAGGCGCCATCAGCAGCAGGACCCTGTTTGAAAACCTGCAGAATGGCGAGATAATCAGCCAAGACAGGGGCTACGAAGAAGAACAGGCCCTGATAGACGAAGAAGCACCAGTGATGGAACCCAGCCTGGGACTGGCCGGATAAACCATGCCAATAGCAGATGACTTGGCTGATGAATTCACAGCCAGGGACCTTCAACTGAACCGCCTGGCAGAATCTGAGCGCAGGAAGATATTTTCAGCCATCACCAAGCTGGAAGGCGAATTGATAGAAGCCCTGCGGAAGGTGGACCCCACAAAGGTGGCCAGGGAAACCTTCAGAAGGCGAAGGATGAAGGCGCTGCTGGACCTGGTCAGCCCCATCATCAGGAATGGATATGGGGCCATTGGACGTGAGCAGAAGAAGGTCCTGCGTCAGGTGGCCAGACTGGAAGCTGACCAGGCCACCAAAATCATCAATAATGCTATAGGTTTTGACGCCATGAACATCACGCCAGAGC
>Ga0080013_1001346_pt1 | contig 32937 bp, 26 predicted proteins | sample ETNvirenome_6_85_FD_69236 | JGI IMG/M metagenome (GOLD analysis project Ga0080013, IMG submission 69236) | Marine viral communities from the Pacific Ocean - ETNP_6_85 (SPADES assembly) (version 2) | ecosystem: Environmental > Aquatic > Marine > Oceanic | place: Pacific Ocean | collected 2013-06-19
GTGATAGCTCGCGCCGCGGAAAGCCGCTGACCAGATTTCTCTGGCCAGCGGTTCGGACGCTTCGGGCTTATAGCTCCTCTCTCGCTGTTCGGAGCCTCAGAAGGTCTGCTTCGGCCATTTCAATCTGAAGGTCAAGATGGCGAGCCTTCAATGCCCTTTTCTCTTTGGCCGCGATAGGAGTCATGCCGTTGACTCCCCCGTCACATGCCATGTTGTAGGCGGCGCCGAGGCCCCCTAGGGTTAGGCTGATATAAGCTACGCCTGAGAAGTTCAGGAACGTACCGTTGGGGCCTTCCTCTACGCTTGCACCATTGAATAGTAACGGGTTCAGGTTCTGTCCCTTCCTATCGGAAGGGGTTACTTGGTCGCAACCGCTCACAGTTGCGTCCCACTTGCTAAGAACCTTGATATCAGTCTTTGACATAAGGTTAGCCGCGATACGGCCAGCGATAGCGCCCTCGTGTACGACGTTCAGGAATGCGCCCGACGCCTCTATCTTAGTCTTAGGCGCCAGTGTGGCGCCTACGTATGAGGAGCCTATCTTGATTGATGTGTTCTTGTCTCTTGCCATGGTTCACTCTCCAATGGGTTATAAGTATCCCCACGGCTCACACTATAGCGTGTGACCCGTAGCCGTGGGGCTGGGCTCCCACGCCGTCTAAATACGGCGTCAGGAGCGTGTGAGGGGCTCGTCCCTCTGGGGGCCCACTATATGGGGCCCCCTCACCCCTTAACTACTGCAACTAGCGTGCCGACTAGCGGGACTCCCTAAACCCCTGTAATCATTGGACTTTTCAGACCCCCTGATTTAGAACACCCCTAAAACCACGACATCTATGTCACGGTTTTACCCCTAAAAACAGCCTTTTCAACTATTTTAGTTATTTACTTGAGTAGTTACGGGTAGTTAGGGCGATATCCAACCGACTGATTTTGGTGCCTAAAACCACGACATCTATGTCACGGTTTTGAGGCTCAAATAAGCTACATGAGGGTTTTCTTCAATGATTACAGGTAGTTAGCTCCCTATAGTCGATGGGTGGAAACCACGACATCTGTGTCGTGGTGCTAAACCCCCGTAATCAGGGGAGTTTTAGGGGCTGTCATTCCCTGCGGCAAGCCTTGGTCATGACATTTCGAATGCCACCCTTCGGGTGCGCTTCTTCAAAGTCAGAGGGCTCTGCCCTCCGACACCTCCCTTGATGCAAGCCTACCCCCTCTCCCGAGGAGACAGGAGCATCGACGCTAGTCGTCGCCCTTCGAGAGACTCCCCTCCTGAGGAGACGAGACCCTCGACTGTGTGGAGGCCTAAGAGGGGGGGTTCCCCCTCTTAGAACTCCCCCCGCAGCGGGGGGCGCCCCGCGCGTCGTCGCTTCGCGACTTAGCGCAGGGCACCCCCCGCTGAGGGTGCCCGTTCCCGTTTATACCACCGCTCTCACACGCGACCCATTTTTGACCCGTCACATTACTTCTAATTACTCCCCGTGTTATCCTGCAATATGCACAACCTTAGGCACCTGTTTGATCATCCCGAGTTCCCTGAGTGGACGCCGAAGATAGAGTTGCCTCTTCTTCTCTGGGCCGTAGGAAGAATGACTCCCACTGCGTGGGATAGAATACATTCCAGAATGCATTTTCTTCAGCCACTAGCACTGGCACTAGGGGATACTCTACGTAGAACGCCGGATATCTTCCAGAAGCATGTATTCGCTTATCCTCCTACATTGTCTGCAAGGAGAACTCCCTATACTATTTACCCTGGACTTTTTATCGCTCCGCCCCCTGTCGGGGGCGAAGAGAAGAGCCCAAAACCCCGGACAGAAAACTCACGACCTAATTTAGATTCTCGTGCGCCCCTGCGGGGCGCCACAAGAAATCTACCGGAGATACCGAAGAATAACCTTTCTCTCTGGGCTGTAGACACAGGCCTTGAGGGGATCCTCGAAAACCCGCCTTCTAACTGGCATATCGCGCAGTACATCTTTAATAGTGAGCTTCCGTATGGCCCGCCGAGTAAGAAGGCTTCGCCTAAGGAGAAGTGGGCAAGGACGTTGTATGCTTGGTTCCTATTGGGCATCCCTGCTCATGTTCTTGAGCCTTATGCTTCGTTGCACGGGGCGCGAGATTTTTGGGATTTACGAGCCCACGCGCTCAAGCAACTAATGGAAATACCCGCGTTTCATATATGGGCGATGGGCATGGATATGAGGCCCGCGATCATTAGGCCCGAGCATGCACAGTGTCTAGTGGGCGCACCAATGCGTACTAATGCAAGGAAAAAGGCGCTGATCGAGCTCCAATCGCATCCTTACGTGAAAAGCCTGATGCAACGCCGAATATCAGGCAACCCAATTCCCCATATTGTGCCCCCGAAGTGGAAGCATATAGTTATGAGGGATATTGAAGAGTACTTGCGCGTTAGGTGGGAAGTGCCGAAGAAAGGGAGAAGGAAAGCCCGGGATATGTATGTATTCAATTATATGAAGGACAATGGATTCGATCCAGAAGATCGCCCAGGGGTAATCAAAGAGTATAAGTTATGGGGTTGGGGATCAAGATATGATCTACCTAAAGAATAGCCTTTTCCTTCGGCCTTATATAGTAGTATAGTAACTTAGCGAGTTAAGAGACTCTAAGATGGAGAAACGATGAACGACCTCTCAGATTTGTTTGACGAAACCCCAGAAGAAGAAACATCACTAGGGCTAGAACGACAGGGCGATATGGAAGCGCCGAAAAGCCAGGTTCTACCTGTATTATCAGAGGGTACATCTCCAAGTTTACTATCCCCGGACACTCTTCGGGCCTTGGTGAAAGAATCCGAACTTTCTGAAGAGGCTATGGCTGCAAGCTTTCTAATGGAAGCTGCACCACAGATGCACACAACATCGGGAATCGTTGATTTCGCTACTGTTGTTTGTTTAGCTGTTGCTCAGGGTAAGATGAAGATAAGTCAGAGTGCAGAAATGCGCAAGTGGGCAGAATTAATGTTTACCTGTGTTATGGCAGAAAAACCCAAAGAAGAAAACACTCAAGTTAATTATGTGCAGCAACTCATCCAGTTAGCAGGAGGGCCGCAGTCCCTCGATCCGCAGGTGGTTGAGGTACGTAATTCTGTAGGCAATGAAACCTTCCGGGCTAATGCCGCAAAGAAAATAAAAAAGGCGCAAGGAGAGTAAAATGCCAGATATCCCCCTAGAGTCTGCTGCCTACGAAGGACAAGTGCGGGTTGGTCGGGTGCTCTTTGACTCGATGGGTGGGTTGGGGAATGTTCCCGACAACACTAATGTTGCCTATAAGGGCTTCGTGGTCTGGATGAAACCGCAAGACTTCCTAAGGCTCAATCCTCCACGACCTGCAAGGCAGGCCGCTGGCGCGATGGCAGCAACACGCCAAGCCATCGAAGAGGGTCAAGGTATCGGCCCCCCGTTTTTGGATGTTGAGTTGGTTACAGAAGGGGCTGATGCGGGAAGCTTCAGGGTTCGCAATCATGAAGGCCGTGGTCGAATGATGGCGATCAATGAGATCGCTCCTGACACCCCTGTGCCAGTTCATATGTTTGGTCATGGTGCTATTGACCGTGGCCGGGACATTACACCCGAAATGCTGGAGGGTCTGGTTGACCCAGAGTCTCCTGTTCGCATCCTGGCTGACAGGCGAGTAGCAAGTGGTGGCGAGGTAAAGCCAGACGCTGCTTGGCACGTCCCGGTTGGGGAGGATTATCGCCCAAACGACCTTCCCACTGGAAGGGTCTATCGGTCTCCGAATTATCGTCCCCCCCTCCAGCAGGTTCTCCAAGAAATAGTAGATGCGCCAGAAAGTTCTTTCGCCCACCCTCGACAGCGGGCGCAGAAACTTATCCACACCATAGTCGAATCGGATGAGTTCTTCAGAAACGCAGAAGACATCGAATTCGGTCGCGAGTCCGTGATCCGCTTTGAATCTCCTAGTTCTCTACAAGAACAACTTCGAGAGTTTGGGGTTCAGATCCCAGAGACTCTATCGGAGGATGTTTTAAGCCCCTATCTCCGTAGTCACCCATCATATCAGCGGACTGGTGACTGGCGTACACAAGTCCCACAAGGGCCCACAAATTGGGGGTACGCTGAAGAGGCTATTCCGAGAGTAATAGAAAGGATCAGGAGGGAAGGAGGGCCAAACGCGGGTGACAAACTTGAGGCGCTCGACATTTTTTACAGGGAAGCTGTCATTGATTATGGGCAGGCTTCCCCAGAGAATGACCGATGGCTAAGGGAAAGAATCAGTGATTACGATGATCCTTACAATAGAAGTATCCCCTCCGTAGATCCTTCTACTAGAGAGTCCAATCCATATCATCGTCAGCATCGCAGGCTCCAAGAGGGCGGACTCTCTCAAGAGGAGCTAATAGATGTCCGCCAACAATTACCTTTGGAGCAGGGGGGCTACCTTACCCAAGAGGGCGATGCCGCCATCGACAGAAAAGGGCGTCCTCAGCCAGTAGGTATGCCCCAGCATAGGGAGTCACGTCTTGCTGCCACACGCCGTTCAAAGGACATGCAAACCCTCTGGAATAATTCCGTAGAGCCTGAGTTTGTGCGCTCAAACCGATATATTCATTGGTCTACTCTAGAGGGGGCTTCTGATTTGTTAGCGGAAGCACCTGATGGGAGGTATCTCGGGGGGGAAATTAGTGCCCGTGTCTTTCCTAAAGGTGCGACAATCCCCAGAAACCCCACTATGTCTCTAGGTCACAGAGGAGTTGGATTTCTCCTCGAGGGAGACGTTAGCTATATCGGGCAAGGTAACCTATGGACTTTCCCCGCATATGAAGGACTGGATCTGGGGCTTCCCCGCCAGGGGAGGCGCTATGTTTCTCGAGCAGTCTCGACTAGTCATCCCTTTGCTATGTCAGCGGATCAACTAACAGGGAGTTCAGAGGCTGTCCTCCGAGAACCTAGGATTGTGGGAATCGTTTCGAACCCACCAGCAGGGGGGATGCACTGGGACAACGAACTCCGAGAACTCTCGGAACAATTGGGTGGGCGAGTACCAGTTCTTGAGATAGTTCCAGACGACCCAAACCTTTTTCGTCCTATCCCAGAGATGTATGGCGTACCCCAACCCGAGAATGTTGAACAAATTATTGCAAGTGTTTCCCAAGGGGGGAGATCTAGGGTGGGAGCAGTTACTGAGGTTGCGGACGTAGCAGGCCAATACCCGATGTTCCCCCCAGAGGAATTCCCTGATGCCCTTGAACGACCTAGAAGGCTCGAGAGGCAAGGGTATGCAGTTGAGGGATTTACGAATAGGCCTACTCCAGAAAGTCCGCCCACCCGCCAGGGCCCTCATCCAGCACAGCAAGAACTATTCTCTCCAGGAGAAATAGGAGGTGCACAGGGCCCAGAAGATCTACAGGCGAGGGGATCAACAATGGTTCCTCGATCTGATGACCTTCCCCCGCCACCTCCAGTTGGGGAAAGGAGCCCCCCAGGGAGCCTAACTGCTGCGAGAAATGCAGCGGCAGCAAGAGCTACTGAAGAGGCTAACCGGGCGAGAATGCTCAGGAATGCTGGAATTCGAAGCGGAATTCGAAGCGGACTCGAGACCCTAGGAACAGCGGCAGAAATAGCTGCACTTGGATACAACACTGTTCAAGAGGGGGATCCTTTGCGCGGTCTCACGAGGACGGGCGCAGAAGCTATCGAAGGAGTAGGATCAATCTTTCGGGCACCAGCGGCGGGAGCTGAGATGCTTACAGGTCATGATCGCACACTGGGCACTCCCCTGGGCAATCTCTCTGCGGTAGGAGATGCGATTACTCGGGTCGCTAGCCCATACAGAAGATGGCAGGAAAGGGAAGCGCGGATTAGGGAGAATACTCCAGACCGAGTAACACAACAGAGAGAAGCTAGAAATGAGGCGGTACGCCGCGCATTAGCTCCGAAGGAATAAGATGGCGAGTAACCCAACTACTCCCAAACTAAAACAAGCCGCTCAGTTACTGAACACTCTCCGTTCTCCGAAGCATGCTCTTCCAGCATTCGGTGAGGTACATGATCAGAAGACGGGTAGGTTCACAAAGTATAGTCCTACGAAGATCACACATGAGCTTCAGAATACTGTTCTTGATTATGTGAGTAATCCTCCAAGATTGCCTACAGGAGAAACAGAGTTCCTTACACTGCTCGCCTATCGTCAGGCAGGTAAATCGCTGTCCATAGAGTACGCTATGTACTGCAAGGCCGCGTACATCCCGGGCTGGGATCACATTTGTATTGCGGATAATAGAGATCGTGCGGATTATTTGCACAAGAGGGTCCACCATTTGCATCAAAGGTGGCCGGAACAGATCAGATCTAAGACTATTGCGGGCCGAGAGAGCCGCCAATTGACCTTCAACGGGCTCCAAGGGGGGAAGATGCGTATCCTCTCCGCAGAATCTGGGGCTGTAGGTGTTGGTCAGTCACCTGATTCCTTCCACGCAAGCGAGTGCCACCTCTGGTCAGACTTCAATGGGTCTATGTTCCTCATCAACCCGTCGCTTATTAACAGGCAAGAGGCTCTAGTTATCTTTGAGGCTACCCCTTGGGAGCAGAATTGTGCTTGGCATGAGCACTATGTGATGGCAAAGGCGGGCTCTGGTAGACATAGGGCTGTATTTTTTCCGTTTTGGGACGGCAAACTCAACGTCAGACCAGTCACAAAGGACTTTATACCTACGAATGAGGAGATTGAACTTCTAAATAGGTACCAAGCAGACGGATTAGCAGCAGAAAACCTAGCATTCCGCCGTTTCATCATGGATACCGACCCAGAAGTACGGAAAAATCCCGAGATGTTCGGGGTAATGTACCCATTCGACGACATGACGTGCTGGATTGCGGCCACAAACGCGGCAATACCCAACCGGGCCCTTGAAAAGCACCTAAAACAGGTGCATATCGAGTGGACTGGGCCATATGCGGAGTATGAACCGCCAGAAATGGGGGCAATCTACGCAATCGGGGTCGATCCCTGCGGTTATGCGGCTCGAGACCATGCTTCTTTCCAAGTATTGAAGTGTTGGGACGGAGAATGGACGCAAGTTGCTGTATATGCAGAGCATGTAGACCCATTATCCTTCACAAACCAGATTATTCGGACAGCAAAGCGATATAATAACGCTCGGATCTGTGTTGAGTCAAATGGGGTCGGGCAAGCCGTTATTGCCCTATTGAATGAGCGAGAATACTCGAATCTCTTCTATGAGGCCAAATTTAAGGCAGGATTCACCTCAACAGCGAAGTCTTTGGATAAAGCAACGGGTTGGTTGATCGAAGGGCTCCTAGATGAGCTAGTATTCAACGATAAGGACACCGTTGCCCAGATGCAGACATATAAGAATGATAAGAGCGTCGAAGAGGGTGCTTCTTCTGAGGTTTTACGGGGCGGTTCTTCTAATAAACGTCGTGATCGACATCACTGGGATAAAGTATCTGCCTTGATAATGGCTGTAGTATGCGCTAGGGATCTTCCTGTAAGAACCAAACCGGGTGCAGAGAAAAAAGAAAAAGACTCGAACATCGTGATGTTTTCTGGTATGAGTTATGAGGAACAAGAAAAATACCGCGAAGCACTCAAATCGGATATTACTCCTACTAGGAAGAAACCCGCGTATCGCTCAATCAGGAGGAGAAAGTAATGCCAGGATATCTCAGTGATCTAAGAAAAGGTGCGGCAAGAAGTGCCCTACAGAAACACGATATGCCTTTAGACCCAATGCGTTCGGCTACCCCACCTGTTGAGGATCGAGCAAGGGTAGCAGATATCCTCAACAGGCTTCCCGATGGCTGGAATGATGCAAGCCCAGAGTATCAAGCGTTAGATGCTGAAGAAAGGAGAATTATCGCAGGTCGCCGGCCTAGCCTCCCTGGAGAGAGGCATAATACTCCTCCGCCGAACTTAGTTTCAGAGCCTACTCTAGAACCTATCCGCTCGCCCCCCAACACACCCCAACGCGCAGCACCCCAACGCGCCCAAACTGTGGAGGCCCAACCAGCAAGGCGGGCTCGCCCCCAACCTCCCCGCTCGAGCGTTGGTACATGGAATAAGGTCGAGGAATAGGAATTGCCATCAGTCCCCGAAGGTGTGCCACTTACGCTTGAGCAACTCCGCAGGAGTGCAATCGCGAAGATACGTCTCCGGGCTCTAGAGCAAGCACAGGCACAGGCACAAGGGAATCCAATTTCAGACAATACGAATGCTGCACAAGAAGGCACCGCAGCACCACTTCAGATAGACCCTACTCCCCCGGCCGCTCCTGGGCAACCGATGGGAGAACCCGAGGAAGGACCACTTCCCCCTAGACCATCACTGGCCCCAAACCAGAAGGATAAATTATGGCGTTAACTAAGCAGCAGATCAGAGGACTCATAGAAACCCACAGGGCTAAAGCCCACATCGATCAGAAAGAGTGGGATAAGGTGAGGAGTTGGTACACCAGTAAAGCCTGGGGTTCTGCTGATGATATTGATCGGGATGAATTAGTCATGGAGACTAACTACCCCTATGCTTTCGTTGATACGATGGTTGCTAATATCTGTCCTAATAATCCTGAGGTTACGGTAAACGCCAGGAAGAAGCAGCTACATGAGGCCGCAAAGTATAGAGAAGCTCTCGTCAACGACACTTTCAATCGTATCGCTGGGCACCGCGTTCTCTGGCGGGCAGCTACCATGGCTGCTGTTTACCCGAGGTCTTTCGTAAAGACCGTTTGGAATTTCCGTAAACGCTCTCCTGACTTCCTCGTTATTGATCCAAGATACGTTTGGTATGATATGAGTGTCATGCGTTGGGAAGATATCAGGTATCTTGTAGAAGTCACAGTCCTTACCCGTGAGGACTTTAACTCACGGACTCAAGGTAAAGGTAAGGAAGATCGAGCATATAACCCAGAAATAGCTAAGAGCGCACAATTTGGGTCATTCCCGGAATGGTTGAAAGACCAGCACTCAGATAAATCCCTCCTAAATGATTCCTCAAAGGAAGTATTCGAGTGGGTAACTGTTTATGAAGTATATGATTTCTCCGGAGATGGTGCCTATTACCACTACCTTGAGGACCAAGAGGAGCCCCTTTTCGGTGGAGAACTACCTTACCGCTTTGTTCGTAATCCTTTTTACAGGCTTACTTTCAACGACAACCTTTCTGATATCGGTGGTCTGTCTGATGTATCTCTTATTGCTCCTGTTCTGGAGAGATTGAACGAGCTTGATACTCTTATGCTCTGGTTTGCCCAGACCAGTATCCCGATTACCCTGCTCAACTCTGGGCTTTGCGATAACCCAGAGAGAGTCAGGTCCCAGCTTAGAGACGCCACAACCCCGGGCTCTATCGTTGAGATAGCAGGGAAAGCGAATGCCTCGATTAGCGATATCATCGGCCATACCCAGACTCCAACCCTCAACCCGGAGTTTGTAGCGGCTAGGGATAGATGTATCCAGGTAATCGAATTCATCCTGGGCATCCCGCAGTACTCTCGTGGTGCGGTTGGAGTAGCTGACGTAGCTACGGAAGTAGCTCTCGCAGATACCGCGACAAGAACTAGGAATGGTCGACGCCAGAAAGAGGTCTACGACCTCATCGGTTGGGAGTCACAAGCCATCATTGGGCTCTATGAAGAATTCCTTGCGGATGATGAAATCCTACCCGTTAGGCTTCTTTCAAATCCCCAAGTACTCGAGATCACTAGACAATCTATGCAGGCAAGAGATATCCTCGCGGCCCAGGGTGAGGAACCATTAGAATATGACTACATGGCAGTACCTTATTCTCCAACAGAAAATAACAAACTAGTTCAGCTTAAGAACGTCCAGCAGTTCTTCCCATTGCTTTCACAGGCTCCAAATGTGGATCAACAGGGACTTGTAAGGAAGCTCCTTGAGTTATTACAGATGGAAGATATCCTAAAAGATGAGCAACAACTTAAAGCTGAAGCAGAGATGGCCCAGGCAGAAGCGCAGCAGGCACAGGCAGCTTTGCAAACTCCAGGCCCTCAACAAGGGCAGGATACGATTGCAACAGGGGCGCTTCCAGAAGGCGCAGAAGTCCCGATCCCACCGATGGGAGTCGGAGGAGAAGGGCACCCTGCTCCGATGCCAGGATAATTCCTTACTTACCCCAACTAAGAGAGAAGAATGCCAACATATACTGGAAGATGTGAAGTCCATGGAGAGAGGACATATTTCCTCACCATGCAGGCTTACCTAGAACAAGGATTGATGTGTGATGAGTGCGGACAGAGGGCCGAGACTGTCATACAAGCAGTTAGGACAATCGGACCTAGTGAAGACCACCCGCTAGTAATCGAACAAATCGGTCGAAAGTTTACAAGTAAGTCTCAAATGGATAAATATTTCAAGGAGCATCCAGAACGTGCTATTGTAGCTACGAATGATTCTTCATTTATTAAGCATAGAGATTTAGCGCATGAAAAGGCGGATAACCTAGCTAAAAAACTGGGTTTTACTGACCATGCGGATAGGAAGAGTAAGACAAAGATAAGAAAAGCAAACGAAGCGCGTTGTAAGAATGAGGGCGCTAAGGTACAAGTCTGAAAAAAATAGTTGACTGATGACTACCATTTAGGTAGAAACTTAGTAACCTGGAGAAAAATAATGGCCGGATTCCCCTTTGAGAAAGACGATGAAGAAAAAGAAGAGACAGAGGTACTTGACGAAGGAGCAATGGACGAAGCTCTTGAAGAGCCTTCCGAAGGCGATGCCGATATCGAAGTCACAGAAATCGCAATCGATGCCGGACCAGCCTCTCTCGAATCAGGAGCCCAAGAGCTCGCTGATGGTTGGCAACCAACTACACCAGAAGGTGAACAATATAAACAAGAGCTTCAAGACCTCTTAGGACAATTCAGTTCTGAAGAAGAGGAAGAAGGAGATCTCGAGCCTGAAGGGTTCGGGTTCGATATCGGACTTATGGGTAAAGAAGCCGCTAAGCGAGCAATGAAATAATGTCAGAAGTCAGCGCCCCAACCGCCGTCTCTACACCAGCAGGAGGCGCAGAAACCGCCCCCGTTACCACAGAATCCCCTTCTACTTCCGGGCCCAGTCCTGTTGCTAACGTCGGATCAGCCTCCTCAGGCTCTGACGAGGGGTGGCCCGAAGTAGATTGGGACGGATGGGGTGGTAAGATTGATGACCTTCCCGAGCAATACCGGTCTGCTGCGACTGCCCTCAATAGTCGCTATGATTCAAAATACCAGGAACGTGCTTCAGAACTAGATAATCTTCGCGCAATGTATGCTGCAATGCTGAACGATGAAGAAGACCCTAGAATAGGCCAACTAACTGGTCAATTATCAGATCTCCAAACACAGTATGATGCGAAGGGAACGGAGTATGGGACTCTGGAGACTAGAAATAAGGAGCTTCAGAACCAACTATCGGCATATGAAAGGAATAACGCAACCACCTATGTGGAGAAATTCTGGGAAGAGCATGCTGAACTTTCTCAAGACACAGAAAAACTAAATCGTTTCGCAGAGTTCTTGACCGAAGGGGGCCCACACGGAGGTGCCTGGGACGCATACCTCGCTGTAAGGCTGATGGATATGCCCGAGGAAGTCCAGAAAATTGCTGTTGACGCCAAGAAAAACGGTGTCGCAGATGAATACGCATTTCAACTAGCAGAGGCACACGCTAAGTTGACGGAAGCTAGATCTCAACCTACTGAAGACCAAATGGTGGTCGCAGCAAAGTTAGTGGAGGAGCAAAAGAAAGCTAAAGCTCCACGAACTGCAGCGAAGATCACCAATGGTGCCGTCAGATCAGCGCAGCCCCAAGCGGCTAAGGCTGGTATGAAAGATGCTACTTCATTAGATGAGATGAGAACTCTCGCTGCTCGTCGTGCCTTAACTGTGCATGGTGGAGGCAGGGGATAACAACCGGGGAATTCTCCCCTTCACTACCTAATCCATAAGGAAAAATAACATGGCAATTAATCCTGATGTACTTGCAAGTGCCTTGCAAGACCTCGCCCCGGGTTACTCCGAGCTATTTACCCTCTGGCACCCCGTCATGGAGCGGGTAGTCAAGAAGGGTAATATAGATCGTGCGTCTCTCAAGGGTCCATATCGTGAGTTCGTCGTCGTAACAGACGGTCCTGGCTCCGTAACACAAGTTCTGACTGGTTCAGAAGTAATCGCTGGTGGACGTCGCCAGAACGCTCAAAGAGGTAACACATACGCACCGCGTATGATTTATGCATTTGACGTTCCTGGTAAGGACCTAGCAGAAGCCAATGGCGAGAATGATCTCGCTAAAATCATCAAGCGTTACCCAGAGCTCGCTCTGTCTGACTTCTACGAGCGTATCGCTCAGCAGGTAGTCTTAGGTACTGGTCTTGATGTTGGTGGTTTCATGACCCTAAACGGTGCAACTACATACAACCCACAAGGTACTAACCGTGACGGTGCTCTTGACTTTGCTGCTCCAGCAGCACAGACTGGTACTGTCTTTGGATTGAATAAAGCTACTGTTTCAGGCTGGCACAACCAGTACGGTGACATTTCGTCATTCGCTACAGATGGTAAATCTACAATGCGTAAGGTTTACTACCAAGCGAGCCGTCAGGGTTCTAAGGCTATGGGTCCAGTTGACCTTCTTCTTGGTGACGAGGCTTCTTACCTCAACTACATCGACGATCTTGATGATCAAGTTCGCGTGATGAAGATTGATGGTGACAAGGCTCCTGGTCAGCTTCGTCAGGGAATTCCATTCCTTGAGGCAGACTTCTTCCTTGAAGATTCAATCGACATTACTGCTACAAACCTAGTAGGTACCCCAGCAGCCGATGGTGTTATATACATGCTGAAAACTGATTCATGGCACATCTACACTCTTGGGCATGATTCTGGAATGGAAACTAAGGGCGATTTCGCCGTTCGTGGTCCAATCAGGATTCCTGAGCAAGATATGTGGCGTTATGAGTATGTTCTCAACATGGGTATGTACTGTGATCAACTTCGTTGCAACGGTGTCGTCACCGGCGGCGCAACCCCATAATATAGGAGACTAAAATGACAACAGCTGCAGGTGTCCACCAAAACACCGTATCAACTTCACAACTAGCTCCTCTTGGGTTTCAGTTAGTTGTTCCAAATGGAGACTTCGGTCTTCAGACATGGGTCTACGTCTTCAATGACGACGCGGCAGGAGCTTGGGTTGCTGGCGAACTTGTTCAGTTGGATACAGACATGGCTCTGTACAACGGAATTCAGTCTGCCACAGGCGCTTTGGCTAAATTGCGTGTTCTGGGCGCAGCCCAACATGCAATCGCGGCGGGTAGCTATGGTTTCATCTTGCAAAAGGGACGAGGATCTGTCAATACTGACGGTAATCTGAACGCGGTAGGTGAAATGATGGTATCTCGAGCATCAGGACGCGCAGGCGAGATGGCTGCTGGTGAAGAGGCTTCGGTCTTCGGCATCAATCTCACCGCGAGTGCCGTTGCTGGCGCAACTCTGACTTGCTTGATTAACTGCGGTACATAACCGTAGATTAGTTCTAGCGAGCTAATTCCGGCTCCCCTCTCTTCGTGAGGGGGGAGCCTTTTTACTTTAGAGGTCCCAGATGAATCTAGGCGAAATAAGAAATGCTATATTCTCCCAATCTGACTGGGCACCTACGCAGTCTGCCGATGCAGTTTCTCGCGTAAATAATTTTATCAACCGAGCTTACTTCCAACTGAGTCAGGAAGCCCCTTTTCTCTTCTTTGAAGATGAGGTACACCTTACGACTCAACCTGATGTAGAGCCTGGAATCGAAACAGACAAGTTAGCTGTAATTGCTACAGATCCTTGGTGCCTCATACAAGAATTGCCCTACACAACTCTGGGCTTATCCCAGTGGGATGATTCAGGAGCTTGGAATGGCAGAATGATTCGGGTTACCGATGGTTCAGGGCGCGTTCATAAGCATCGGATCCGCTCCGTATTTACAAAGCTGGGCTATGCTGGCCCTGCTGGGGTGGGGAATTATCGCCTTATTTCTCTATATAAACCCTGGCATAATATAACAGACACCGGACTGACATGGAGGATCTATACTCCGGATTACTACCTTCCTGATGATGTAATCGAAGTGAACTCCGTCTGCCTTGCAGAGGCTGACCAGAATTGGCCGCTCAATGTCCTAGGCCAACTAGAGGCAGAGAAGTTCTCTCTCCAGGATGATCCGAGCCAAGTAGCTTCTGGAGTTCCTAGAACAATCTACAGAAGATCTCACCATCAGATTGAGTCGCCAACTGTCCCCCCAAAGATCCTCCCTGAAGGAGAGGGTGGAGGAAAACTTCCCTGGCAAGGGCCAGACCCTGCCGGACAATTTGAGTACTGCTTTACCTACTGCTGGGGATATCGAGATAATGAGCAGCAGAATTATGGTCCACCCGGATCTCTTGCCGCCAACCAGGGACCAAATGCCCGGTTGGAGCCTCTTTGGGAGAGTGCTCCTAGCCCAGTTGCCTCTGCGAGCACTACCAATGCTGTTGCAACTGCCCCTGGAGTGAATGGCGCACTCAAAATTGTTACCCCGAACATCGACTTCATGCAAGGATTCGGAAGAGTAGCGGACACCCGATACCAACAATCGGGTTGGAGAAAGCGGATCTACCGAAGAAGGATTACCGTAGATACAGTCCTCTATTCCTCTCCCCCCCTCACACAAATAGAGCCTGGAGCGGAAGAACAGGGTACCCCAGATACGATGTTTTTACTATTTGATATTCCAGGACACCAAATAGATACCATGGATAACGGGACTATTATCCCAGATTTCCATAGGCGTCTTAGGGATGTTCATGGATATCAGTCCATGGCTATGTACCCAAGGCCCGACAAACGTTATGATGTAGACATCAGATGTATTAGACGGCCTTCCGAATTACGAGACGATAACGATGTACCCAGGATTCACAGAGATACCGTTGACGTTCTTATTCATAGAGCCCTCGCATATCTTTACGAAGCGCAGGGCAATACTCCCCTCGCTGACAGGATATTGGCCCGTTACATGGCTGATCTTGTTACTATGACTAAGCGGTACGGAGACCTCCGTTATCCAGCAGAGCCTCTTAAGAGAAAACCCGCGCGGGCAAGCGATCAACTCAATTCCCGTAAACCCTTTAGAAGATGGTATAACTTACCTACTTCTTAATCCTCCCAACAAGGAAATAAAATGCAAGATGATACAGATACAATAGTAGAGCCAGTAAAAATAATTGCTGGAGCCGTCTACCAGAAAGAAGCAGGCGATCGTAAGGAGCAGGCGATCTGCCTCGCTCGCGTCGAAGAGAATGGAAAGGTTCTCGGCCTGTTCCGAAGATTCGGACTAGCTTTCGAAAGATTCGAAGAGGGCGGAGAAGATCTTATGCCCTGGACGATCCTATCTAAGCCAGCAACAGAAGTAAAGAATGTTCTCCCGCTCCCAACTACCCCCTCTAAGAAAAAGAGTAAAAAGAAAGGGAACTAAGGATGGCGGACACCCGGCTCCGGCTGAAATCAGAAGTCTTACCCATTCGGGCAGAAGCGGCTCAGTTGCTTCTACCTGAAGAGGTAGGCTCTGAGGTCAAGAACATGTACTTTACTGAGGAAGGAACACTTCGATCAGTATGGGGGCCTGCGCCTTATGTTCCGAACTATGGTGCCGGGTATCCAAGCTACCAAACAATGAAAGGGATCTTCCATGCTCGCCTTGGGCAGAATGGAGAACGTGATGTTCTCTTAGCCCAGTGGGGCGACCAGATCCGCGTCTTCGAGGGCTGGAATGCTGCTGCTGGTAATGCCTGGAGAGCACTTCTTGGGCCAGCGGCGACTTCGCCGCAAAGAGAAGCGCAGTTTGAGGCGGATAAGAAAGCTCGGTTCCCCGCCCAGTTTGTCTCTACCTCAAATGGTATTGTAATCATTCCTGCTGGAGGCTCTAGCCGCCCTTACTTTTATGATGGCCAAGAGATCCTCCCCCTCGGGTATTCCTCACCCCCAGGCGCTCCGATAGGGATGGGACAGAACGAGGGATACGCGCATACATATGAAGACCTCCCTACGGATGCGCAATGGATTAAAAACGGCCGTATTGGGTCTTTATCTTTGGATTCGATCAACACTAGCGGTGACTTAGCAAGGGTTGCTCCGGGCCAATATCGCGCTGCTACTCAATGGATAGATCTGTGGGGGAATCTTTCCCCCCTATCAGGCAAAAGCACGACTGTGGAGATCAAGGCTGCAGATGAGAATGATTTCCCAGAACAGACCATCCCCCAACTTCTATGGGGAAGTATCTCCCCAGGCCCTCTAGGGACGATAGGAAGGATCTTACATAGGACAAAGGACGAACTAAGTTCCGGGACCTTAGACCTCTTTGAGGTTCCTTGTTACGCGGCAGGAGGATTTTTATCTTTCTCTACCCTCTCGGATAACAGTACACTACTTTTTGCGGATAATACCCCGGATTCTTGGCTTATCCGTAAGCCAAAGGCAGTAGTCGCGGTCCCCGCGTTCAAACTCTACGCCGTCGCGTTTGGTCGAGGGTGGGCAGCTAATTTTGAGGGGGATCCCGGCAGGCTCCACTATACCCTTCCAGGCAGGTGGGGAACCTTCGAGGAGTTCGCAGAGATCTATCCAGACCCCAGTGGGAATGAGATCACTGGCGTCCAAGCAGTTGCAGAAGGCCTCCTCGTATTCACTGAGAGCAGTACGTTCTTGGTCGTTCCAAACGATTCTGGCGATGGGTTTATTACTCAAACTCTTCACTCTACTATAGGGTGTGTCGCCCCCTCTTCTATCGCAACACTCTCTTCTGGGCAAACTGTCTGGCTAGGGAGGGAGGGCTTCTTCTCACATACTCCTGTTCCCTACGGTCAAGGCACGATTGCCCTCATATCGTCTCCGATCGATAAGCATGTACGAGGATTTAATAAAGCAAGAATGCTTCAAGCTTGTGCTGCTGTAGATGTTCGGGAAGGCGTCTATCGTTGTTGGGTAGCCGATCAAGCATCAACAATCAATAATGTATGCTGGGAATTCGATGGTACGGGTTGGAAGAGGCGAACAGATGTGAGTGCAGCAGGTGTCTGTGTTACTTCAGACCACCGAGCAATGATGTTAGTCGCAGGGTCTGCCCAAGAGAGTGGCGAGGCGGTTACCCAAGGCGTCTGGGTCCTAGATCACCAAGTTCAATCTTGGGTTCCTCAGACAAGGACGGCTTCCGTTCAGACTGCCTGGTTAAGGAGCGCCCGCTCTAAGATGAAAGGCTCTCCCCTTACCGTCTATCTTTGGCTTCGGGCTAGGGAGTCGGGGACGTTGAATGTAGAAGTCCAAAGAGACTGGAAAGCCACGATTACCCAAACAGTTACTGCCCCTCTATACGCAACAGAAGATACCCCAGCCTTCTGGGATACAGCAATTCTGGGCACAGGAACTTGGGAGCAGGCGAGGCCCTATTGGACTCGAGTAGATATCTTCGTTCCCTCTTCAGAGGTCTTCCGATTAAAAATCTCACACACTTCAGAGTGGGAATTCATCGCGATCGCCTTCGACGAAGCGCCGAAGGGAGATACTTTTAGGAGTGCACCCAAATGAGTTGGCGATTCCCTAAACACATAGTCTCTACTGGGCAAACAGTAACCCCTGAGAACCTCAATGAGGGCATTCGCCCCGCAGCCGAGGAACTTAGTGGCCAATTAAATGAGCATAATTGGAGGGCAGCTGCGATTTCTTCTATAGCAGACTGCGAACCCAACGCTAGTTTTGTTTGGAGGCAGTCAGCTGTAGTTTGTGATCTTTCTGTGTATCCTTATACCAACGCATATGCGGTTCCCTGCAATAATTCTTGGCTGGAGGTAACGGACAGTCGAATTACCTTCAACTGTCCCACTACACTTTTGTGGATACACCTATCAGCTCAGACTGCCGCGATGGTTGGGGTTCCATTACTAACTTCCTATAGCGTTGCCATAATGGTGGATGGGCAGGTCGTTCAGGATACAATAATAGGCGCGGGGGATGTTGGGAACGACGGCGCTCCTGGGAATTTAAGGATGTCTCTTCCCGTTGTTACTACCCTCGTGCTCCCTGTGTCTTCTGGGTCCCATACAGTTTCTTGGGCAATCCGTGGTACTCCTGGAGAGTATAATGCCTCTTGGATCTTTGCCCTCCATAGGGAATTGATTGTATTAGAGATGCGGAGGTAGTATGGCAGAAGTAGTATTAAATCCCCTGGATCCGGGCGATGCGCTCAATGCGGCAAGCGTGAATAATCTTATGGATGGGGTAAAAAACGCGGTAAATGACATAGAAGCAGATGCCCTTGCCCCTGGAGCACTAAATTCCGCTCACCTTCCCTCACTACTTAAGACTAGTGCGACTCAGGCTACGGGGGGCCCAGGGGCTAGTATCCATACCTATTCTGCGACTAGTCCGCGTACTTGGGGCCCGATCACTCAGGGTGGAACAGCACTAGAAATCGACTTTGGGTCAGACCAAACTTTCAATGCAGATTTGGGTGGAATTTTCGTCCTGGCTGATATTTTTATCAGCCGGCTCTACCTTGCTGTCGGGAATGACTGGCAGAACGGTGCGTATTTTAGGCTTGAGGCCTCTACTACGGCGGGAGCTTGGGTTCCTCTCCTTCGAACAGAACGGTGGATGTCTTCAGAGACACAAGCTGGAACCGCCGCTGCTGCCAGGGACCAATTACATCATGTTCCGATAAGGACCTTGATTACCGTCGCCGATCTTGCAGCGGTCAGGAAAGTTCGGGCGGTGGTTTCTGTCGGAGGAACCCAAGGGCAAGCAGACCTAGTGACCATGCGAGCGGATCTTCGTGAATGCACCCTAGCGGGAATAGTCCTACAATGTACTAAGGAGTAATTATGGCAGACATCACAATCCCCGCACTTGCTGATGGTAATGTATTGAGCAGCTCGGCTGTCTCTACCGCCCTTTATGATGATGGTGCGGGAACAGCCTCTTTTGAGATGATCAATGGACGATTAGAGAATGTGAACCGGGTTGCTGGCTGGGATATCAAGTCTTCTCATATCCAGCGGGGAGCTTGTTCTGGGGGCCGAACAGTGGGGGCAACGGTCAACATGGATAGTTTCATGGAGATGGCACCAACGTTCCTCTTCTCTTCTGATGAGGACCTCGAGTATGCTGGAATTCCGGGGGCCGCACAGGATTTCTACCTGCCCTATAATTGTTCTCTCGTCGTATTTAGCTGGACGCTCCAGGCTCAGGGCGTGGGAGGAGCAAATAATACGGTTTCTCGTATTCGTCCTTTTTTAGGTGCTGCTCGTGTTGCTAATGCTTCCGTTCTGGATCTCCCAGAAACAGCGGCCGGCCTCAGAGGGGACTGGGGAAGGGTTTGGACTGGGCATCGACTCCAAACGGGCTTGACGAAGGGCTGGCATTCCTTTAGTTTAAGGATTGCAGGGGAGTATGATACGGCTGACCCTGGGGTTTCCCGTGTTAGGTGCCGTCATCTAGATTATGTATATTTCAAGTAGGAGGTTCTCATGGGAATAGGCGCGGTATCACCATTCAAATATGATCAAATTATGGACAAACAAGCAGCCTCGCTTGAAGCGGGGGCTGCTGGGATGTCTGAAGCTGAGAAGAATCAGCGTAAGGCCAAGGCCACTGAGATGGCGGGGCAACAGGTCGGTGCTATGCAGCAAGACCTCTCTCAGCAAGCACTCGCTTCTGGAGGGATGCAACAAGGTGCGAATACTAAGGCTATGCTCCAATTGGGCGGGGCTGCTGCAGAAGCAGGGGCCAATGCCTCAGAACAGATTGAAGCGCAGTCAGCGGAGATTGCAGAGCAGAAGCGCCAAGAGACTTTGGCTCATTATCAACAGTCTAAAGCAAATAAGATGGAACTTGTGGGAGATATTGTAGGTAAGGTTGCGGCCCCTGGGCTTGGATCTCTTGGAAAAGATTTGAACAACGCTGCTTTTAGGTCGGAAGCAGAGGGGGGTCGCAGCATGGGAGCAATTGCGGGCCTTGGGCTTTCCTTGCTACTCCCTTTCTTTGGATAATAGGAAAACACTATGCCACTTTTTAGTAGAAGAAATCGTCGTCCCGCTGTCTCTCAGGAATTCCGAGATTCTCCTGTCTGGGATAACATGCATAAACTCGAGGTAGCAAGAGGACGTCAAAGAGATGCGAGAAGATTAGAAGCCTCCGGACAATCTCCAGGGGAAAGTCTCGAAGGTTCTCCTAATGACCTAGAACAAGCATACCAAGACGCAGCAAACTTAACTCTCGAGATTTCGAAGGTCCAAGAACAGTTGACTAACGGAACAGCCGCCCAAGGGGGCGATCTAAGGGGAATAATAATCACGCAGATGACTGAGATCGCTAATACGGCTGGAAGCGATCAAGCGAGTACTGCAACGCAACAAATCATCGCACAAGGGGATATCGCGCTCGCAGCCCATGAACGTCAACAAGCGGCTTATAATGATGTTTATAGTGACATCCCAGACGAACGATGGGTAGACTTGAATTCTGCATTACACTTCTTGGGCTCAGACGGCGAGGGCGGAAGCCCATATAGCATGTCTGTATTTAATCAGCTTATGGGGCCAGAGGGTGTCGGCCCAGACCAATTTGCGGCTGAGATGGCGTGGATAGCGACACAGCGTGGTGAAACTCCGGAGGCTGTAGTCAGACAACTCGCTCTTGCTAATGGCGAAGACAATTCCGGCGGAGAAACTCCTATACTCGATATGTGGGAACGATCGAACTCTGCTGCTAATAGAAATGCGGCCATTATTGCAGACGCAGATCGTGACTTTGATGAGGCAGAAGATTCTTTTATGTCAATTTCTGGGGGAATGACAGGACCTCGACGAGAGACATACGAGATGCTGGGTAACCTTCTCGCAGATATAAAGGCCGACCCCGCAGCATACGGTCAAGAGAGGGGGGTAATAGTCAATCAGTCTTCTCCTGGCCTCGATCGTGCGCAGGGATTAGTAGAGGCCGGCCTTACAGCGGCCATCGGTAGGGCCGACCCAGAGGCTTCGGTAAATTTCCTCTACCAAAGACTAGTAAATACAATTGAGGAGAATCCCCGAGAGGTCGCTAGGATGCTGGGAGCAAGGCCCGACCTAAACCCCCACATTCTCCGATCTCTTGTGGATGACGCCTATACTGATTATATGCGCCAAGCCGCTCGTGACCCATACTCATATGACTGGAGCCAAGAGGAAGGGGCAGATGGCCCAACGGGTGCTGCAGAGCAGATGACAAGTCAAGTCGCAAACGCTTTCTCACAGGTTGCTAAAGTAACTCCAGAGGCCGCAGGGAGTGCCATCGAGTCTGCATTAGGCGCACTAGATGGACCAGGGGCCACAGAGACTAGATTCCGTAATGATGAAGTGGCAGACCAGCAAGATGAGATGTCTGCTCAACTGGATGCTGTCAGGGCCATCCAATCAGGGGAAACTCCTGCGGCAGAGCCCGCAACCTCAAGAGAGGACGTGGACAAAATAATTGCAAGTCAAGCACCATCACTTTCTGGGCAAACCCCATCGGGTGGTGAGGGTTCTCAGTTAGATCCTGAATTGGATGAGCTTCTCACAGAACCCGAGGGCGGTCGAGCAGGAAGTTCTGAGCCAGACCCGTTTGCAGAAGCCTCTTCTTGGGTACTAGGACAGCGGGGTGGGGAAAGGCTGCCGGGGACGTGGGATAACTCGCTCCCTCACCTTACGGGGCCTCGAAGAGAAGAGCTGCTTGCCGAGATGGCACAGCAATTCCCAACTCTTTCTAACGAAGAGCTGAACCAAGCACTAGATACACCAAATCCTTATACAGACCTCCCCACAGCACAGGAAAAAAGCAGCGATGCTCCAGAACAGACACAGGCCCAAGCGCCTGACGTACTTCCCGCAGGAGCAACTCAGGTTGCTCAAGGTGGGGGTGGATATGAGTACCATCTCTACCAAGATGGGACTATACGCTTCCTTCACCCACAAACAGGCCGTCAGCACTACCTGACTCCTCAGTCAGACCCAGACGCCTATACTGCGATCTCTAATCAAGTCGGAGGCGACTTCGCTGCTGCTGCAAGTCAGAACCTGGCTTCTGATGCGGGTCCTAATGCGGATCCTAATGTGGATCCTAATGCGGATCCTGAAACTACTGGAGCCCCTTCTGGTGGGGACACAGGGAGCAATGCGGCGAGAAACATTGCTGCACTAGGTGCCGCAGGCGCTGGTACCTATCTGGGGAGCCGGGCCTGGGCACGGGGACAACAAGCAAATGCTAATATAAATCGTAGGCGTCTCAACACACAGGGTATGGACGATATGATAAGGAGCTTAGATCAGCGAGCAGCTTGGGATGGAATTCCCTCTGCATGGGATGCTCCTCCAGAGGGTTTTAGCGCCCAACCAAGAGATCTTCCAGAGGAATTTGATATACCAACTGATAGAAGTTTCAGTGGAGATCTTCCAGAGGAATTTGATATACCAACTGATAGAAGCCCCCGAGGAGTGGCTGAGACCCCACCAGCATATCCGACTGAGGTTGTTTCCTCGACATTAGACCAGCAACGGCAGCTTCCTGGGGAAAGAGTGACTCCGATACGTGGAGGAGAGATTTCTTCTGAACCTTTCCGAATACAGATTCCTGGGGGATCACAAGATACTTTAGGGGGAGCTCCGTCAGGGGCTCTAGGAGCAGCCCCTACGGGTGGGGTTCCAGAGAACCTATATCTTCCAGTAGATGGTGGAAGAGCCCCACAATTTCGCCCTGAATTTGGTAATGTGAATAGAGGAGTGGATACTGGGGGATTGAATACGCAGGCCCTCCTCCAGGATGTACAGCAGAGAGCTACTCTGACCCCCGAGACACCAACACCGCCTCCGACTACCACCCAGGCTCCGACTCCGGTTGCTGCTCAGGCGGTAGAAGCAGCGCCAACAGGTTATACTCAGCAAAGCCTATTCCCGTCGCTAACAGAAATGGCAGAGGAAGTCGCCGCGCCAACTCCAGCCCCACAAGCAGCAGAAAACCCGCCTGCTACGAGGGGCAGAGGACGCCCAAGGGGGCAAGCTCCTGTTAGCTCCACTCCCGTTGAGACAGATAGCTACCTCACGAGAAGAGCCCGCCAGAAACTTGATGGGCTCAGAGAACGGCTCTCTAGCATGCCTACCGAGTTTCCTGGGGATCCCCAGGGCCACGGAGCAGTACAACGGGCTTCTTTAGAGATGGAGTTAGCGGCGGTGGAGCAGCAGATCCGCCGGGGTGATGCCCTTGCAAGGAGAAATGCCAGGAGGCAAGGCGTTGATGTATCTAATGTAGATACAAGTTCCGCATACGTGGGGGTAGATCCGACAGAAATTCCTGCAGACGCAACACCAGGGCAAATAGCTCAAGCAGAGGCAATCGATGCAAAGAATGCTCAGGATGCAAGGAATGCACGACGTCAAGGAAGGGGTAGGACAAATCAGCTAGGCAATATGATGGACGATTTAGCAGATGGTCTGAATAGTACGACGAATTTCGGTGGAATTCCTATTACTCCTGAGATGCTTGATGAAGCAGGAAGGGTTTCGGGCGAAGCCCTCGAAAGGCTTGCCAGAGCAGGCGCAGAACTTCCTTGGGATGATATAGGCCGCGTTGCAGGAAAGGTGGGAGTCGTCGCAGATGTAGCAGCCTTGGGCTATAACTTAGCCCAACACGGTGCTCTTGGCGGAACCGTTGGGTATGGCGCAGACACCTTAGAGGGCGCTGGTTGGCTTGCAGAGCAAGCAGGGAGACTTCCTACTGCCTCATCCCCAGGACTAAGGGCCCTTGGCCGAGGGCTTACGCAGGCAGCAGCACCAGCTAGACGATACCTCGACCAGAGAGGACGTCAACAAGAAGTGGCTGCGGAAGGACGACAAGAGTCTCGCCGCCAGAGAGGGCAGGAGAGGATGAATGCCCCTCAACGATCCTCATCCGAAATGGGGGGGTCTTCTAGATTAGCTACGCACCCTAATATATCTACAGCAGCCCCTGTGGTTAGCACAAAAGGAGGAAATGCTGCGGCTCGAGATATGGTATCTGAGCTCTTAATTAATGGCTCTAGACTCAGGCCAAACCAGAGGTAAGGAAAATGCCACAAGCAAATGATACTGCCGCTGAAACGGATCAGGCCCTCCGAAGTCATATTGATCAAAGACTAGAGCAAATTCGAAGAGATGCAGAGGAGAGGAGGGAAGAAGAGCCCAGGTCTCCAGTACTTTTACGGAACTTAGAAGAGGCAACAGAGAACCTACAGGCGATCCCCAGAATTCGGGAAGAACTTGAGAGGGGCCCAAGTTCTGTCCGAGCCGCGCAAGACGCGCGAGCCGCAGGCGAACCCCCCTCAGAGGAAGAGGCGGCAGAACTTTGGGGGCAACCATTACCCCCACCAGACCCTGTTGTGCAAGATACAGAAATCCCAGACTACCTTTCTTCAGAGACCCTCCCTAGAGGATATCAGTTTACCCCAGAAGAGCTAGAGAGATTAGCAAATACGGGAGCAGGGGGCTCAGGGACTATTTCAGGGCCAGCAGACGCTTGGCGGCGGGGACGAATACAAGCCCAGAGAGGACGTTTTCAATCTCGACCCATACTTCAGCAAGCAATGTCTCAGCGGGTAGTGGACATTCAAGAAGACAATACTCCAGAACAAACCATTTCTAGAGTAACTCCCCGAATGAATGCGCGTAGGCTTTCTTCTGGTAGGCAAGTATATGACCCCCGATCCTGGGAACGAGCAATCCGGGCTAGTATCCGTGCTCAAGAACTACATAAGCGAGGCTGGACAAACCAGAACTTAGCAACCACCCTAACGGCAGCACAAAGAGATGAACTAAATCAGGAAGTAGATCGAAGAACACACATTACGATGGCACAAATCAGTGGTTCGGGGCAAGGCAGGGTATGGGCAGATTCCTTCGACCGAAATCGGAACGCGGACCTCGCAGAGTTTGCTAAGATATTCCCTCCGATCACTGGGCCTATTGCGGTTGTCCGGGCTTATATGTCCCCAGCCGCCTTTGGAACAATGCAGGAAATGCCAGAGAACCCTACCCCAGCAGAAAGGGCACATTTCCGACAAAGCCGAATGCAGTGGGATAGGGAAAACCTCGCGTTTTCCTTTGCAAGAATGATGATGGGATCCTATTTTGCAACTAGAACCACCACGGGCGAATGGATTTCAGAAGATACCTTCAGGATGATCAGAGAAGGGGACGATATCCTCTACCATTCCCCGGAATTTGTCGGGGGGTTTTCTCGGCTATTAGGAGACGAGCCTGGGGAAATAAGCGCAATGGCTAAGATTGGGGGGTATGGTGGTCTAGCCTTTCTGACACTCTTCGGCGGGGATGCTGTTGCTCTCCTAGGTACTGCTGGGGGGGTTCTCCATGGAACTGGAGCAACTCTTAGTAGAGTAAGGCAACTCGGGAATCTCGAGGATGCACTTAGTGATATTGCAGCGAGAGTACCACCAGAGATTCCAGCAACTCCTATACCCGGAAGGCCAATCCCAGCAGAGCCTAGAATGGTGCCTAAGGAAGGGATACAAGAGCTACGAGAGGCGATAGGACATGTTAATCTAGGTGCCCAGCGGGTCGTTAGTGAGATACAAGCAGTAAAGGTGAACTCAAATGCTCATGGTGCAGCGAGAGCAACGGACATTCTCCAAAGCCGAATCGCTACGGCTCGGGATGCTGTAGCAAGAGCAGAGGAAAGAGTCGCGACTGCTCGTGTTCAAGGAGCACACGCTCGGGCTAATCAGGATGCTACTCTAGCGGTCCAAGAGCTAAACGCGGCCCGTTTGGAAGAGGCTCGACTGGCTGAAGTAGACATTGAGGCAAGAAAGATTGTAACTCTAGAGGCCTTAGGAATCTCCGAAGAGGCGGCTGCAGGTATTCGAACCGTAGAAGACTACGTGGAGGCCATGAATCCGAATATCCTCAGAGAGGCGGAGGAAGCTTTCGAAGAAGCGACAGCCGCGCAAAAAGAACTCCTAGACATCTATTATAATCCTGCTAGAACAACAGATCTCTCCGCTGAGCCCTTTATAGGGGACCAGCTCGCGGCCAGAAGCCGAGAATTTATGGAAGAGGTGGGTGCTGGCGGTGAGGCTGGGGTGTTGTCTGAAAGGGCACAAAGACTTCGAGAGGAGATAAACGCTCTGCGGGGCCAGATGGGGGAAGATCAGGCTCGCCTCATGGCATCTGAAACGGCGGTTCGAACAGCGGCGGCTCAACTTGCTCGAATTAGAAGCGTCCCCAATATTCTGGAAGAGGCAATCAATATTCGTGCGAAACGCGCGATGTATGAAGGTCTAGTTACTCGGGGGGCCCGGCGGGTAGATGCGTCGGCTGTACGGGCAGCCGCCGCAAAACAGACAGTTTCTGAAAAGGAGGCCGCACTCTTACTAAAGGAAGAGGTTCTCCACGTTCGGCAAAATGCGAGGGCCTCTTTTCAAGAAACAGTCGTAGAGGTCAGGGATTCTATCCGTGCTCTGAGAGAGGGCGTCTCGGAGGAGTTCAGGATAGGAGCAAATCTTCGTGCTGAGGCTAGGGCCCTAGGACATATTCGAGGGTTCCCTAAGAGGCTGCGTCATTTTGGGCAGGCTATTAGGACCGGTACCACTAAGTCGGGCGATTACATAAAACGTGCTGGACTTAGAGTTGATCCCGAAGCAGTAGCGAGGGATTTCCAAGGACTTGAAACTAGTTTTGTCCGGTCAATAGACAAGAAAACTGGAGAGGTCACCGTAAATAGGACGGCGATCGAGGACTATTTGGTGGCTACTCTAGGAAAGGATGGCCTAGAAGAGATTGATAGATTTGATCCAAAGGGCGTCCTCAGATTTACCGTAAGGAATCAGCCAACAATGGCCGAGGTCAAACTAACTCCCCAGAATTGGCGGCGGACTCGAGAGGCTCTAAATCGAATCCATGGGAATAGGGCTCGCCAATTAGTCGAGAGGAAAGAAACCCTCTGGGCCCGGAGCATCGCGACAGCTTGGAGGGACCTGGGTCTTCTCAGTCCCAAACAGCAGCAGGATACTATATATATGTTTACTCAGCATCTAAGACACTTGCTGCAAAGGAAGGATGCACACACAGCATTCGAGAGTAAGTTTGGGTTTACCCTTTCGGAAGAAGTCACAAACATCCTCCGAGCGACGGAGAACGCTATCGGAAGATTCCAAAGAGAACTGATGGAAGCCCCCGGAATCCGGGCTTTGGCGCCTCGGGAGGTAAACCGAATAATCAATTATATCGATCTCCGGGAGCCAGTAGTCCTCGCAGCAGGCAGAACAAGATTTGCTGAGCTCTTTGATTCTGGAACAATCTTTGATAACGCAAAGAGGCAGATCCTAGCGGATACTCGAGCAAACCCTCGGATTGCCCAACAATTAGCAGATCGGGGAGACTCCATTCGAGCTAAGATTGTTAGTACTCTGACTAAAGAGCTCCGAGCACTTAAAGTCCCTAAGGCAGAGTTTGAAGCTCTAACTAAAGCGGCTGGAAACATGTCTGATGATATCGTATCCGCGTTATTTAAGTCGGGAGCAACTACAGACCTTGCAGACACTGCTATATCAAAGCCATTACTAGCTCTTTCAAGGATGTTCCTTTCTAAGACAACCATGGGCCCTCTTTCTGGGACTCAGCAAGCAGTATTAGTAATAAGGGCCCGGAGTATCCTCGCGAAATCGAATACCTTTCGAGAGTTTGTAGATGGGATGGAGAAATTCTCCCACGCCTACTTGGGCCGTATGGGTGCAATCAGAGTTAAGCATGCTTCGGACGCTGCGATCGCGCAGGCTTACCAAAAGGGGGCTTCTGCGATGGGGGCGGCATCCTCTATCGGGTATGCAGCACAGAAGATGGAAAGACTATATCTCATGGAGATGACTGCAGAGACGGCTGCTGACATAAATAAAATACTTACGGGAAGCCCTGGGGTTAAAGATGCGGCGAAGGCGTTTGCAGCCCTGAATGATCTGGGGTTCCACGCGGTGGTTGAATATGGTGTAAAGCCAGGAATCTTAAGGGTTTCGGGGGATAGGATCACAAAGATTACTAAAGAATTAATAGAGGTCGGGACAACAAAGGGTGGAACTACCTTTTTCCCAAGGGCTTTAGTGGAGTCTTTCGAAAAAGAGTACGGTAAAATAATTAATTCCATAGATGCGGTAACCCCACATCCTTGGAGCCAACTCCCGGTTGTAAACCTTGGGGTGAAGACATACAAGGCTCAGTTATCTCTCTGGAGACAGTCTGTTGTAACAGGGATGATTATTCCAAACCCTCGATATTGGACAAATAATATCGCGGCTGATGCGATGCAGGTCTATCAAGAGGCTGGAATCCTCTTCTCCGTTCGGGGATTTGCTCGGAATCTTTCCTCAAATATTCCTGGCCATGCCTGGTGGTCAAACAAAAAAGAAGCGATAATGGCGGCTGCGGTCCGTAATAAGTATGGGGATGTGCCTGTCTTACCCGGGATCTTTGAGTCTCTTTTTGACAGCGATATAAATAAGATATTCATGGGCAGGGAAGGTCACTTCCTAACTAAAGGGGGCCAGCAAAGAACCTTCTCAGAGATCCGTCAGTGGGCACTAGAGGACGGTATTCTAGAGGATTTTGTCCATGAAGAGCTATTACTCACCCTAAAATACCAATCAGAAAGTTGGTTGAGCGGAAATCTCCGGGGCGTGAACATCAATGCTAATAAGCTAAATCGAACGATTGGCGACCACGCAGGCACAGTCCAGCAAAGACAACGCTTGGGCCTCTACTTTGATCTTATTTCCAGGGGGGCAACCCGAACGGAAGCAAGGAAGCGGACCCTCCGAGCCCTATATGATTGGAAGCATGGTATCGCGAAACAAGAGCTAGCTCTGGCCAGCTCCCTCATCCCTTTCTACCGTTTTTGGAAATTAGCAATACGGCAGCAATTCGATGCTCTTCTTGAACCTATTATGCGAGCACCCTCGGAGGTGTGGACAGACCCCGCAGTTTGGGCAGGACAAACTCGATTGAAGAGGATGCAGAATCAGATCCTCCTCGCTGGGCATGCTGGGGTTCTCACTGATCCTGAAACAGAGGACGACGCCGCCGACGCTCTCCGTCAGATGGATCTCTTCTCAAGGTCTTTCCTTCCAAGAAATGCCGAGGGGAGGATTATTCCTACTGTAGGGACAATGACGCAGCAGGAAATTGATGATTATCAACGAGAGACCGGCATATGGAGAACCCACTGGTTCCGAAGTACTCCACCAATTACAGCAAATGTTGCTCTAAACATGCTCCTAAGTATGGGACTCGTAGCGAACTCGATCACAGGTATTCTAGAGGGGAATGATCCCGGGGATACAGATATCGGGAAAGACCGGGTAGGAGATTGGGAAGCTGCCCTTCTCGAGCCTTTTCTCCAGACGATGCATCCTTGGTTAGACACTCTTTCAAGGGCCGGCCTTTCTATGGCAGGAGTAGATTTAGAATATGCTATGAGGTCGGGATCAAAAACACTCAACCCTAATGAGGAGGAGGCGTACCGGGTGCTCCGAGCCTCTGGGCTCGGCCTGTTTTTTACTGAGGCCCAAGAAACGGACGATGGGAGATATGAAATTCCCTGGACTACCTATATGCTTTGGAAGAGCCTCCCGTTTATCGGAAATCAGCCCCAGCGTTGGGTAGCAGGATATCAGGCATATAATAGAGAAGATGATCCTGGGAGAGCTATGCTTGAGGCCCTCGGTGCGATTACAGGAGCTTGGGAGAAGAAATACTTTGATCCTCAACGAGAAATGGATAGCATAATGTATGCTATGTGGGAACAGTATCAAAAAATCATGCAATCTTTCCCTCCATTGCCAGGTGACAGTCCTTCCCCAAGAGATCTTCCTACCCACCAAGAAGTATTTGACAGATAACCAGCACTAGAGTAGTATTTCTATACTTAGGGGAAGATCCCTGAGCCTCAGTTGAAGAAACCGAGAAGACTCGGATGGAGTGAATAATGCCAAATTTAAAGCAAAAGAACATAAAACCTGCCAGAACCGTTCCCTACTCAGAAGGAATTCTAGCGTTTAATGACACTGGATCCGAGCTTCCCCAAAATTCTCTCGTTAGGGTAAACTCAGGAAGCCTCCAAGGTGGCGGACTAAGGATCGCTCCAGCAGGTGCAGCAAACGATGCAGTAGGGGGAAAAGTCCCCGTCTTCGTAACCAAACACCGCATACCAACAGGTAAATGGGGTGTTATCCTCCCTTGGAGCATTGTTTCTAATATAAATACCCTTGGGGTCACCGCTGAAGGGGATGCTGTTTATCTCCAGGACGTGGTAGGTACCTTTGGTGCTGGAAAGGGAACAGTCCACCGTGCAGTTGGTGTCTGTATCGTAAAACACGCCACTACTGGGGTTGTTTGGCTCTGCCCAGGACAGTTCAGTTACGGAACAGACTAAGTAGGCTTCTTATAAGGAGCTATGATGCCCGATAATCAACTAATTCAGCGATCTCCTGAGGAATTGCAGGAGATCGCTGGGGTATATGCCTGGCATCGTTTAGGTGTGGGCCGACCCTTGCCCCCTCAGGGGGCTGGGGCTACGCGTCAGTTTTTCCGAGATCTTGCTCCCCAAGATTCAGAAGCCTGGTTTGCAGGCCAAGTCCCAGAAGGGTACCTACGGGATGATGATATCCGTCGTATCTACGAGGGCTTTGATCCATGGCCTGGAATGGAGCAGCAAAGGCAAACAACATGGCAAACTCCCTTGTCCCGGTCGCGTCAGGAACCTCGAGATCCACGTGCCGGCGGGCGTCTTGGTGAAGAATCTCGCCGGCTTCTCCGTCCTCTTCTTGGGAACCCGATAGACGATTACGTGACAAGGCTGATGCCAGACCAGCGGGTGGAGCGCACAAATGCCAACCTAAACGCGGTTGGGCGGGGGATTCGAGATCACGCTTGGCCTGCGGTTAGGGATGTGGCAATAGCCTGGGCAACGTCACCTAGGGACTCCCCATACCCAACCCATAACTCTTGGGGCCAATCAGGCCATGAGTTGGGCTCCCGCGCACGACAAGCTAGAGCGGCTTGGGAAACCGCGAAAGCAACAACCCGTCCAGCACGGGAAGCTATAGGCGAATATACAGAAGGACTAGAAGAAGCGGATCTCGCACATTCGGGGGGGACTCCAGCGTTCCTGGAAGCATACTACCGGTCTCTGGACGAGGGGCTGGCTTCAGATCGCCCCCCTCCAAATCCGGATGCCCAATTACAGGCGCACCAAGAGGCAATACACTACCCTCGATACCGAAGTATTGTCCCATACAACGCAGGTACAGGCGGGAGAGACCTAAGGGGTGTAAACGCCAGTATTCCAGGAATAATAGGAACTGTCCTAGGAACACATGCCCGGACGGGGGATAGATTCCATGCGCGTCATGGGCACCTTTCAGGCCAACAACAAATCTATGATTCATGGCTCGAGGCTGTTCCAGAGGTCAATGAACTCTATTCTACGGCGGGGAATACAGAACTCCCAGCAGCAGAACGCGCGAGCTCAATGCGGCAAATAGAAGCACTATGGCAAGAACGGCAGGGAGGAAACGAGAATGAGTAAAAAACAACTCCCTGGGCACCATGACCCTGAGAAAAGGGACTATAAAGGTGAGTATGAACGCTACCACGGGAAACCCGAACAGCGTAAACGTCGGTCTGAACGCAATAAAGCCCGTAGAAAGAAAGGACTCAAAGTTGGGGACTCTCGCGAGGTCCACCATAAAAATGGTAACCCTGCAGACAATTCTTCTGGTAATCTACAAGTGACTTCTCGCAAGCATAATCGCTCGCTTAGTGCTAAAGAAAACCTGACTAAACCTAAATCCCTCAAAGAACTGAGGAATCGCGCGGCGAAACGCGCTACATCTAAATAACGGAGATCATCATGGCAATGAAAACAACAAGTATCCGGGCCACTGGCTCTGTAGGTAGCGTAGGGAATGTTCTTACTAATATCCCAGTCGTTGTGCCCAGAAAAGGGAAGATTCGTCGGGTTCGCGCGGATGTAACAGCGGGAACTGCAATAAACCAAGTTCAATGCCAAGTAAGGGAGACAGCTGCTGGTGCGGGGTTTACAACAATCCTAGCTTATGCCTTAGCTGCAGAGCCCCTCGATTCTGAAGAAAACGTCCTATACGTTGCGGAAGACATCGCTGGGGACCATATTCATGGTACTCTCTATGTAGCGGTTGCAGCAGATAATGTTACTGCTGACCATGCTATTGCCATCTCTCTTGATATCGACGTTTTACAGTAGGGGGAAACATGGGTTCTATCGGAATAAACGCAGCGCGTACTATACCACCTGCTCCAGTTGTTGCTGGTGGCGGTGGTGGCGGCGTTACTGGGTTTACTCGGCTAACACCTGCTCTGTGTGTTGATGGTTACAGCAGTGGGCAAAGTGATAACTATGCTGGAGCTGGCTCTTCACCCATCGCGCTAACCGATGACGGAGCCCGTACCCGCATGGAGTTTACGTCGGCAATAGCTACAGGTGGCTACCAAGCGGTCGTCCACAGACGCTTTACCATTTGGTGGTACGACACAGGCATAGATGCCTCGACTGTCAACTCTATCGAGTGTCAGTTGGAGCATGTTGGCTTCGTGGGTAACCCCCATTATGCAAGCTCGAAAGCGGGATATGGTGTATGCTTCAGTACAACCTACATGACGGCAGACAGGGACGCGAATCCACCAAACCCTGAGCATTATATCAGCTTCATCACTCACTTCAATAATCCCAATATCTATGTGACAACAATGGTGGATGATGAAGGGGCTAGTGATGCTGGCCTAAACATGAGCGAGCCTGTTAGCCGTGGGTCAATACCTATCTACGCG